>OFEZ01000004.1_pt1 | contig 164416 bp, 130 predicted proteins | sample 1521241 | NCBI WGS metagenome assembly OFEZ01 (sample SAMEA3504099, study PRJEB24116) | mouse gut metagenome | biome: mouse gut; feature: mouse-associated habitat; material: faeces | place: Denmark | collected 2011
GGAGGGGGAACCTTTCTCCAGAAAGGTTCCCCCTCCCTTCCCCACATGCCTTCTCCCTACATCCACCCGCCGCCGAGGGCCAGACAGACGTTGACGATGGAGGTCAGCCGCTCGCTGCGCGCGGAGGCAAGCTGAAGCTCGCTGTCGAAGAGGGAACGCTCCGCATCGAGCACTTCAAGGTAGGAGGAATAGCCGTTGTCGTAGCGCAGGCGGGCAAGGTCCACGGACAGGCGCAGTTCCTTGACCGTGCGCTCCAGCGAGGCCACCACGTTGCTCATCTCGGCCTGCCGGGTCAGCGCGTCGCGCATGTCCTGAAAAGCGGTCTGCACCGTCTTCTCATAGGCGGCCAAAGCCTCGCGCTGCTGCCCTTCGGCGGCTTCGACGTTGTAGCCGACGCGCCCGAAGTCGAGGAGCGGCATGGTCGCACTGCCGCCGTAGCTCCATGTCTGCAAGGGGTTGCTCATGAGGGAGTGCAGTTCCGGGCTGACCACCCCGAAAAGCCCGGTGAGGGAAATGGTCGGGAACCACGCGGCACGGGCCACGCCGATATTGGCGTTGGACGCTTCCACGGTCCTTTCGGCCTGCCGGATGTCCGGACGGCGTTCAAGGAGATCGGAAGGTACTCCGGCGGGAATGACCGGCGGGGTGGGGATGGCCTCCAGCGGCAGGCCCCGGGGCATGGTCCCGTTCATGATCTCGCGGGGAGAACGGCCCACGAGGACCGCCAGCGCGCTTTCTGCCGCGTCCCGGGAAATGCGGGTCTGATACAGGGCAGTCTTGGCCGTCTCCACTTCCGTCTTGGCCCGGCTCAGATCAAGCTCGTTGATGAGCCCCTGTTCGTAGCGTGCGGTGTAGATGGCGAGGGCGTCCTCGCGCGTCTTGACGGTTCGCTCGGCCGTGGCCTGCTGCGAATCCAGACTCAGGAGCAGAAAATAGGCGTTGGCCGTCTGCCCCGCCACGGAAAGCTGCACGCCCCGCTGCGCGGCTTCGGAAGCCAGAAGCTGGTAACGGGCGGCTTCGCGGGCGTTGCGCAGACGCCCCCAGAGATCAAGCTCCCACGTGGCCCCGAAGCCCGCCGAGAAGGGCGCCTCCGTACCGGCCGTAACCTTCGTGTTGTCGATCCACGTCTGGGTGCCCTGCGCCTCGGCGTTGATCAGCGGGAAAAGTTCCGCCCGCGCCACTCCGAGCCGCGCCCGGGCCGTATCCACCCGCGCCACGGCCGCCGCGATGTCGCGGTTGTACGTGAGCGCCTCCTCGACCAGCGCGTTCAGCGTGGCGTCGTCAAAGCGCCTCCACCACTGGAGGTCAAGCCTCTCGCCCTGCCCCACCTCGCCTTTCCACGTTTCGGGCATGGGCATGAGCGGACGCTGGTACTCCGGCGCGAACGAGCAGCCCGCCAGACCAAGAATCAACAAACCTAGTGCAAGAATTCGCATCTATTCTCCTCCTCGGGGAAGGCCCGCACACGGCCTCTTCGCCCGGCAAAAAACGTACGACTCCGGTTCAGGAAGGTCTACCCCCACTGCCGCTTTCTTCATCCCCACCAGCCGTGGCGAGGCGGCCCTCGAAAAGGGCGATCCCGTCGAGCCCTGCCCTGCGGGAAGGGGCGCATATGCCGCCTCCACAAACGTCTCGCCACAGGGCGGGCGGATTCCGAAACCGCTCACCTTGCAATCTTGACCTTCAGGCGAAAAACGCCGCTTCGGCCTGCATCGCCGCCTCTTTGTGGCCACCGCCTGCACATTACAGGACCGTTTCACGTCGAAACGTTTCTCCCCTCCCCCTTATGCTTCCTTTTTGACCTTGCCCGTGAGCTTTTCGGACGCACGCATGATCCAGCGGAAGAAGAAAGGCACGAAAAGCGGCGCAACGATGGTCGCTACCAACATGCCACCGATGACGCTGGTGCCGATGGCGTGACGGCTGGCCGCGCCCGCGCCCGTGCTCACGGCAAGGGGCACGCAGCCCAAAATGAAGGCCAGCGACGTCATGATGATGGGGCGGAAACGCAGGCGGGCCGCCTCTTCCGCGGCATGGACCGCGTCCTTGCCCTCATTGCGGTACTGCTCGACCGCGAACTCCACGATCAGGATGGCGTTCTTGGCCGACAGGCCGATGAGCGTCACCAACGCCACCTGAAAATAGACGTCGTTGGCGATGCCGCGCAGCCAGATGGCGGTGATGGCCCCGAAAACGCCGAAGGGGACCGCCGTCAGTACGGTGAGCGGCAGGGACCAGCTCTCGTACTGCGCGGCGAGGATCAGGAAGACCACGATCAGCGCCAGCACGAAGACGAGGTAGCCCCCGCTGCTGACAAGCTTTTCCTGATAGGAGGAACCCGACCACGCAATGCCGTAGCCTTCGGGCAGGACTTCGCGGGCTACAGCCTCCATCGCGTCCATAGCCTGCCCGGAACTGTAGCCCGAGGCCGGGTTGCCCATGAACTTGGCGGCCTGAAAGTTGTTGAAGCGTTCCACGGTCTGGGGGCCAGCAGTGGGCTTCACGTCAAGGAGGGCCGTGATGGGGATCATGTTCCCCTGATTGTTGCGCACGTAGACTTCCGCCAAGTCCTCGGGCCGCGCGCGGTAATCCTTGTCGGACTGGGTATAGACGCGGAAGGTACGGCCATAAAGGTTGAAATCGTTGATGTAGGTGGAGCCGAAGGTGGCCTGCATGGTGGAGAAGACGTCGGAGACGTTTACGCCGAGCGTGCGGGCCTTCTCGCGGTCGAGCTGGACGAAAAGCTGGGGCGCGTTGACGGTAAAGGAGGTGTTGACGCCCTGAAGTTCGGGGCGGCGGTTGGCCGCCTCCATGAGTTTTTGCGCCACGGCCGCAAGCTCGACGCTGCCCTGCCCGTTGCGGTCCTGCAACCACATCTCAAAACCGCCCGTATTGCTCATGCCGCTGATGGGCGGCGGGTTGAAGGCGATGAAGGAGCCCTCCACCAATCCGAAGCCCATGCCGTAGAGCTTGCGGGCCAGATCAAAGGAACTGTCCCCCGCAGCCGTGCGGTCATCCCAGGGCTTGAGCGTGAAGAAGAAGGTGGCCACGTTGGTCTTGGCCGCGCCGCTCACGGCGTCCATGCCGGAGAAGCTCATCACGTCCGAGACCAGCGGGTTGCGCATGATCTCGGCGTCGAGCCCCCGCACCACGGCGGAAGTACGGCTGATGGACGCGCCGTCCGGCAACGTCATGAGGGCGATCAGGTAGCCTTGATCCTCCTCGGGGACAAGGCCGCCCGGCACTTCGCGGAAGACCCCGCCGATGCCCACGAGCACCAGCAGGAAAAGGACGATGGCGAGCAGCGTGCGGCGCATGAGGACTTTTACGATGCCCACGTATTTGCCCGTAACCGACTCGAACCACTGGTTGAACTTACGGAAAAAGGCTGCACGCTCGCCATGCTCGGGCTTGAGCAGGACCGCGCAGAGCGCCGGGGTGAAGGTCAGGGCCACCGTGCCGGAAATGACCACCGACACGGCGATGGTGATGGCAAACTGCTGGTACATGCGGCCCGCCATGCCGCCGGTGAAGGCTACGGGGACGAAGACGGCGCAGAGCACCAGCACAATGGCGATGACCGGCCCGGTCACTTCCTGCATGGCCTTGGCCGTGGCCTGATGGGGCGGCAGCCCGTCACTGATGTGACGTTCCACGTTCTCAAGCACCACAATGGCGTCGTCGACCACAATACCAATGGCAAGCACCAGACCGAACATGGTCAGGGTGTTGATGGAGAAGCCGAGGACGTACATGCCCGCGAAAGTGCCCACAATGGACACGGGCACGGCGAGGCAGGGGATGAGCGTGGCCCGCCAATTCTGGAGGAAAAGGAAGACCACAAGGAAAACAAGCACCATAGCCTCAAAAAGCGTCTTCACCACTTCCTGAATGGAAATCTTGACGAAGGTCGTGGTGTCGTAGGGGATGCTGTAGGCCACGCCCACCGGGAACTGTTGCGCGAGTTCCGCCATCTTCTCCTTGACGAGGGTGGCGGTGTTCAGGGCGTTGGCCCCGGGCGAAAGATAGATGCCGATGGGCACGGCCTCGATGCCGTTATACTTGCCCACGAAGTCATAGCTCTGCGCGCCCAGCTCAAGGTCGGCCACGTCCTTGAGGCGGAGGATGGAGCCGTCCTTTTCGGTGCGCAGGATGATGTCCCCAAACTGCTCGGGGGTGACGAGGCGGCCCTGCGTGGTGATCTGCCACGTCACGGCTACGCCGGGGCGCATGGGTTCCGCGCCCATGCGCCCGGCTGCGAACTGGGCGTTCTGATCGCGCAGGGCGGTGGCCACGTCGTCGGTCGTCACCTTGAGCTGGCTCATGCGGTCGGGCTTGAGCCACACGCGCATGGCGTAATCCTGCGCCGCAAAATTCTGGGCGTCGCCCACGCCGGGCAGACGCTTCAATTCGTCGACGATGTTCAAAAGGGCGTAGTTGCTGAGATAGGTGGTATCGTAACGCCCGTCGGGGGAGGTCAGAAAGATGATCTGGAGCATGGACGACGACTTCTTCAGCACCGAAACGCCCATGCGCTGCACTTCCTGCGGCAACTGCGCCAGTGCGAGCTGGACACGGTTGTTCACGTCGATGGTCGCCTGATCCGGGTCCGTACCCACGTCGAAGGAGACGGTGAGGGACATGCTGCCCGTGCTCGCGCTGACCGAGCTCATGTAGATCATGTTGTCCACGCCGTTGATCTGGCTTTCGAGGAGCGAGGCCACGGTTTCAGCGATGACTTCGGCGCTTGCGCCGGTATAGGTGGCGGACACCTGTACCTGCGGCGGGGTAAGGTTGGGATACTGCTCAACGGGAAGCGCGGTGATGGCGATGGCGCCCACCAGCGTAATGATCAGGGAAATGACCGTGGAAAAGATGGGGCGGCGCAGGAAGAAGCCCTCGCGGATTTCTCCGGTGCCGGGGTGTTTGGGGGCCTCTGGGGAGACGGGGGCCTGCTCCGCCGGGGGAAGCTGCTTGTTTTCCATGACGGCCCCCTACTCGGCCTTGCCGGAAAGGGTCGCTCCGGCAGGCGCGGCGGAAGACGGGGCCGTCCCGGAAGTCGCACCCGTCCCCGAAGACGCGGGCGTCCCGGCGTGCGGGGCTCCCTCCTCGGGACTCACGGGCTGATCCGGGAGCGGTGCGGACTGAGGAGCCTTGGCCTCCTCCACGCGCACGGGCTGGCCCGGTACGGCCTTGTTGCCGCCTTCAATCACGATGCGTTCGCCCGGCTCCAGCCCCTTGTTGAGCAGGAAGCTGTCGCCGTAATTGTCCCCGAGGTCCACGGGGCGCATCTCAGCCTTGCCGTCCTTCACGACCACGACCATGCTCCCCTTCTGGGTCTGGATGACCGCCTGCTGCGGGACGAGGATGGCATTCTTCAGGACCAGCCCGGAAATGGTAACGCGCACGAACTGCCCGGGCAGGACGAAAAGATCGGGATTCTCAAATTCCGCGCGGGAAGCCACCACGCTGGTGCCGGGATTGACCTGCTTGTCGATGAAGGTGATGGTCCCCTTCTTGTCATAGACGGTGCCGTCGGCAAGACTGATTTGGGCGGTGATGCCGTCCTCGACGAGGCGCTTTTGCACGGCGAGGGCGCGCAGGCGCATGAATTGCGGGCTGGGCACGGAAAAGTTAGCGTAGATGGGATTGACCTGATTGACCACGGTGAGGAGGCTTCCATCCTGCGAGCCAGCGGTGATGAGGTTGCCCACCGTGCGGTATTCCTGACTTGCGTAGCCGGACACGGGCGCGGTTACATAGGCGTAGCCGAGCTTGATTTCCGCTTCGTTGAGCGCGGCCTTGGCCGCGTCGAGATCGGCCTTGGCGCTGTTGAAGGAAGCCTGCGCGTCGTCGCGGTCCTTCTGGCTCACGGCGTTGCGGGCGTAGAGGGGCCGGACGCGGTTGAGGTCCTGCCGAGCCTGCGTGAACTTGGCCTGCGCCTGCGCCATGACGCCCTGGGCCTGCTGCACGGCGGCCTTGTAGGTATCCGGCTCGATTTCAAAGAGCAGGTCTCCCTGCTTGACGTACTGGCCTTCCTTGTAGGCGCGCTTCATGAGGATGCCCGACACCTGCGCCCGCACCTCTACGGCGCGGGAGCCCTCGGTCTGGCCCACGTAGGTAAGGGTAATGGGGACGTCGCGGGCCTCTACCGCCATCACACCCACGAGGGGCGGCGGCAGGGCGGCGGCCTCCTTTTTCTTGTCGGCATCGCAACCGGACGCCAAAAGAAGAGTCATCACCCCACAGGCATACAGTAAAAAGGCTAATGCGCCGGATGCAATCTTCATCGCAGAATCCTTTGTTCCCCCATCGGCACCGTCGGGAAGCGCATTGACACGTTGACGCCGCTTCGACTACTCAAGGGGTACAGATTTTTATCGGAAAGTACCATGTCCCTTTTCCGGAGGAAAGGGTACTATACCTATAAATCGTTACAGGCGGTTGAATCATGCGGTATTTTATTATCCGTGGCATTCTCATCGGCGGTTCCCTTGGCGTCTTCTACGCGCTGGCCGGCTTTTCCGACAGCCTGCCCCGCGCTTTCGGCGTGGGGATGATCGGCGGCGCGCTGGCGGGCCTGACGCTGGCCATTCGGCAGCGGAAGAAAAAGGATCGGCCATGAGCCGGCCAAGCGGCAACGAGCCCGCGCCCGAAGCCGACGAGGTCCCTTTCCTTCCGTTTGCCTCCCGCGCCCCCGCAGGGCGTTTCCTCGGGGTTCCCTTCTTCCACCCCCCTCTCTCTTCCCCCGCCCTCTTCAATCCGTGGGCCTATCTCTTCGGCCCCTTCTATTTCTTCGCCGTCGGCCTGTGGCGCAAGGGCCTCGTGCTGCTGACGGCGGGGGTCTTCGTTTTTGTCCCCACGCTCGCCCCCACGGAGGTGACGCCGCTCGCCTCCATCCTGCACGAAGCCTACGCGCCCTTCCCGGAACTCCTCCAAGCGATTGCCCTCTTGTTCGTCATCCTCTGGTGCCGGGGCCACCGCTGGATCGCCGCGATCACGGGGCTTTCCCTTGTGGCGGTCTTCGTGGGCGGCGCTGTCCACGTGCCCGGCCTGCGCTTCGACTACGCCAACGCCTACGAGTGGCTGACCGCGCCCATCCTGTGGAAAGCTCTCATGCAGGTCGAAATCTTTTCCCTCCTCGCCCAACGGCCCGTGGCCGCGCTCGTTTTTCTCCTGCTCGGCGGGGGCTTCTGGTATCTCGGCCTGCCCCTTCACCTTTTCCTCTACACGCTGCCTTCCATCCTCTACCCCGTCTTTTGCGGCATGATGGCCAACTACGACCTCTACCGCCACAAGGCCCTGCGCGAGGTCTTCTGGTGGTAATCCGCTGAAAACTCTGATACAAGGCAAGACACTATCAGACCCTCATGCGGAAAGTCCCCCCTTCCAAGGCGGCCCCCCGGCGGCCTCCCGCCACCACAGGAGAACAGCCATGAACCTCATCTTCCTCAAACCGGAGGCCGTGCCCGAAGCTTCCGTCCTCGACTACAAGGCGGAACACCTGCGCCACGGCGAAGACAAAATACACGGCAGTGCGCTTCTGGACGCGCTGGACTACGCGGAATGGCTGCAAAGGGTACGCGACAACGCGGATGCACGGACCGTCCTTGCGGGCTGGGCGGTGGCGAGCACCTTTTTCGCCATCCGCGAGACCGACGGCAGGATCGTGGGCATGGCCGACATCCGGCATTCTCTGGAAAGCGCCTTCCTGCGGCGCTACGGCGGGCACATCGGTTACGGCGTCCGGCCCACGGAACGGAGGAAGGGCTACGCGACGCGCATCCTGCGCATGGCCCTCGACTATGCCCGCGGCCTCTCTCTGGATACGGCCATGCTCGGCTGCACCAAGGAAAACGCGGCGTCCCGCAGGACCATCCTGCGTTGCGGCGGCGTGCTGGAACGCGAAGACGTGTTCGAGGGCTCGCCTGTGGAAATCTATCGGATCGACCTGCGGCCCGCCTCGCAGGATCAGGCCGTGTCGTCACAAGCCAGATAATGGATTGAGAGCAGGGAAAGAGCCACAAACGGCGTGGACCTTATTTCTGTAATGAACTTTCCATGTTGAAAAAACTGGAGACGCTCCACGCCCCTCCTTCTTACACTCTCGGGCCTGTCACCCCTCTTTCGCATAGCCCCATTTTTTAGAAAGGGTGGGGAAAAGCATTCTCCCCGCCGGAGTACAGGGCAAGACGTCGAAAAAAAACGGCACCTTATGTGGTGAGCGCCAAGACGCCCCAGCCGCGAGAGAAGACTCCCTCCGCCCTTCCAAAACGAAGCCTCCCGGACAGCGCGGGCTATCCGGGAGGCTCGGTGCGAGAGGGGAATCCCTCCCTTTATTTCTCTTCTTTCTTGGCTTCTTCGCGCAGGCGCAGGCCCAGTTCGCGCAACTGCTTGGCGGAAACCACATCCGGCGCGTTGGTCATGAGGCAGGTAGCCTTCTGCGTCTTCGGGAAGGCGATGACGTCGCGGATGGAAGGCGACTTCGACATGAGCATGATCAGGCGGTCCAGACCGAAGGCGATGCCGCCGTGCGGCGGCGCGCCGTGCTCAAGGGCCTGAATGAAATAGCCGAACTGCGATTCGTACTCTTCCTTGGAGAAGCCGAGCGCCTCGAACATGTGGCGCTGCACCCCGGCCTCGTGAATACGGATGGAGCCGCCGCCCACCTCGTTGCCGTTCAGGACCATGTCGTAGGCGCGGGCCTTGGTGGAAGCGGGATCGGAAACCATCTTTTCAAGATCGCCGTCCTTGGGCGAGGTGAAGGGATGGTGGCAGGCGACATAGCGCTTCTCTTCCTCGCTGTATTCGTAAAGCGGGAAGTCCGTCACCCACAGGAAATTCCACGCGTCCTCGGGGATGAGGCCGAGCTTTTCGCCCAGATGCACGCGCAGGTTGCCGAGGGCCGCGTTGACCATGCCGGGCTCGCCCGCCTGGAAGAACACGATGTCGCCCACGGTCAGGCCGAGCGCGTCGGCAAGGCCCTTGCGCTCCTCGTCCGAAAGGAACTTGGCGATGGGGGACTGCCATTCGTTTTCGCGGATTTTGATCCACGCGAGGCCCTGCGCGCCGTAAATCTTCACGAATTCGGTGAGTTCGTCGATTTCCTTGCGGGTCAGGCTCTCGCCGCCGGGCACGCGCATGGCCTTGACCAGCTTGGCCGAGGCAAAGAGCTTGAAACCGGACTGCCGGACGATGGAGGTCACGTCGCACAGTTCGAGGCCGAAACGGGTGTCGGGCTTGTCCACGCCGTAGCGAGCCATGGCCTCATCCCACGTCATGCGCGGGAAGGGCTGCGGGATGTCCGCGCCGAGCGCCTCCTTGAAGACGCGGATCATGAGGCCCTCAGCCATGTCCATGACCTGCTTCTCGTCAGCGAAGCTCATTTCGATGTCCACCTGCGTGAATTCCGGCTGGCGGTCGGCGCGCAGGTCTTCGTCACGGAAGCAGCGGGCGATCTGGAAATAGCGGTCGAGACCCGCGATCATGCAGAACTGCTTGAACTGCTGCGGCGACTGCGGCAGGGCGTAGAACTGGCCGTGGTTGAGGCGCGAGGGCACGAGGTAGTCACGCGCGCCTTCGGGGGTGGACTTGGTGAGGATGGGCGTTTCGACTTCGAGGAAGCCCTGCGAGGCCAGCTCGTTGCGGATGGCCATGGCCGTGCGGCTGCGCAGCTCGAAGTTGCGGGCCATGCGCGGACGGCGCAGGTCGAGATAGCGCCACTGGAGGCGCAGGTTTTCGCCCGCCTCCACGCGGTCCTCAATCTGGAAGGGAGGCGTCTTGGAAGTGTTGAGCAGCTTCCACTCGCTGACGACGACCTCGATCTCGCCCGTCTTGAGGTTGGGGTTCACCATGCCCTCGGGACGGGGACGTACCCTGCCCTTCATGGCCAACACGTATTCCGAGCGCAGCGCACCCGCCCGCTCGTGGGCCTCGGGCGCGTGCTCGGGGCTGAAGACGATCTGCGTCAGGCCGTAGCGGTCGCGCAGGTCCACGAAAATCAGGCCGCCGTGGTCGCGCCGGTACTGCACCCATCCCATAAGACAGACTTCCGCCCCGTCGTCGGCCAGCGTCAACGCCCCGCAGGTGTGGCTGCGTTTCCAGTCGCCGAGCGCCTCGCAGCGGACCGACACTTCCTTCACTTCTTCGCTCATAACATTCCTCTATGCCCGCTGGGGGCTATTTTTGAAGCCGGGCCACGACATCGGCAAACGCCACGGAAGCCTGTTCGCCGCTGTCCATATTCTTGAGCATGACCGTCCGGGCGGCAAGCTCGTCTTCACCGATAAGCAGACAGAAACGCGCGCCGGATTTCCCGGCCTGACGCATGGCGCTCTTGACGCTGCGCACGGCGAATCCCATCTCGCCGCGGAAGCCCGCGTCGCGCAGGGCCTGCGTCAGGGCGTAGGCGGAGTCGCGGGCGGCGTCGGCCAGCACGACCACGTAAAAATCGGGACGGGCCGCTTCACGATCCTCCTCGGAGTCGGGCAGCAACAGGGCCAGCCGCTCCATGCCGCAGGCGAAGCCGAAGCCGGGCACGTTGGGGCCGCCAAGCTGCGCTACAAGGCCGTCGTAGCGTCCGCCGCCCGCCACAGTACCCTGCGCGCCGATTTCGTCGGACACGATCTCGAAGGTCGTCCGGGTGTAGTAGTCGAGCCCGCGCACCAGCCGGTGGTTGATGACGTAGGGCACCTTTTCCGCATCCAGCAGGCGGCGCACGGTATCAAAGTGCGCGGCGCAGTCCGGGCAGTTGTGGTCAAGAATCTTCGGCGCGGCGGCGGTGTGCTCCTTGCAGGTCGGGACCTTGCAGTCCAGCACGCGCAGGGGATTGGTGACCATGCGGCGGCGGCAGTCCTCGCAGAGCGCGGATTCGTCGAGCGAGGACAGCCACTGACGCAGCGTGTCGCGGTAGGCCGGGCGGCAGGAGGGGCAGCCGAGCGAATTGAGCTGGAGGGTCAGATTCCTGAGCCCTATCGCCTCAAGGAAGCGCATGGCCATGGTGACCAGCTCGGCATCGGCGTAGGGCTCGGAAGGCCCGAGGCATTCGCAGTTGATCTGATGGAACTGGCGCATCCGGCCCTTCTGCGGCCGCTCGTAGCGGAACATGGGGCCGATGGTGAACAGCTTGGTTACGGCGTCGGCGCTGCGCCCGCTTTCAATGTAGGCGCGCATGACCCCGGCGGTCGCTTCCGGGCGCATGGTCAGCGAACGCCCCTTGCGGTCGGGGAAGGTGTACATTTCCTTCTGGACCACGTCGGTTTCGTTCCCGATCCCGCGGCAGAAGAGTTCCGTCCGTTCGAGGATGGGGGTACGCAGTTCCGTAAAGCCGTAACGGGAAAAGATTTCCCGCGCGATGCCTTCCATGCGGGTGAAGGCGTCGCTGTCGGGTGAAAAGAGGTCGGCGAAGCCTTTGATAGCGGTAACGTTGTCGCTCATGGCCTTGTACTCGTGGTTCGGTGTGACGATGGTTGAGACGGTTGCCCGAACGCAGCAGGATAGGGCAATCGTAATCACTTGTCAAAAAAGAAGGCGCGGGCGAGGGACGGCTCCAGGCCGCGCCGGACGAGACGGACGCTTGGTCGCGTGCCCGAAACGCACCAACAGTACCCGCAACCGCGCCACCGCGAAATGGACTGACGCGGCGGACAGGCCAGCCCCACCGCTTTCATCCGGAACCGCACCCGTCCGATATGGACCGTAACGACGCTCTCCGAAGCACTTTCTTGGGCAGAGCCGCGTGCGCGACAAGAAAAGTCTCCGGATGGGACCGCGACGGCACCAGTCCGGGCAAAGCCGCGTGTGCAACAAGAAAAAGGCAGGCCCCGCGCCGGGGCCGTGGCAGGGCCAGCGCGCCCGTGCGGGACTTCTCCCGTTTTCCCAAAGGACACCGGCCTCGATCTGGGGGCCGACGCGCCCGGGCGGGACTTCACGATCGTGGACGAGGCGCACACCTAATGTCACGGCACGATGGGTCAACTGGAACACTTCGCGGTCGCGGACGAGGCGCACACCTTCCCCGCATCCGACCGACACGCCCATTCAGAACTTCTCAGCCCCCCAGAGTGAGGACATCCCTGCAGTGATCCCGCGCCGCGCCCGTGCGGGACGAGACCTCGCCTGCCGCAAGTGCGGGGCGTAGGAAAGCCCCACCCCGCGCCCATGCGGGACGGGACGAATAAATCACCTTTGACCTTGTCCGGCCCCCGCGCCGATGCAGGCGACGGCAGCCATCTCCCCGGCAAGGGATCAGCGAAAAGCCAACATACATCCTGTAAGGGAGCGGCTTTCATGCCGCCCCAGCCGCGCATCAGGAGCGAGAGCCCCTTTCTTTTCCTTGAAAAACCAGTGGGGTCCCCGCCAGAGGTCAGCCGCTCCCGAAAAGGGCGGGCGTCAGGCCGGAATAGAGCCACCACCCCAGCCCGTAGAGGAGCCCGGCCAACAGCAGACCGAGGGTCGCCAGCGCCGAAACATAGGGCACCATGCAGCAGCCCGTGAACGCCGCCAGCAGGAGGGAATCTCCCAAACGTTTCCTGAAAGGAAGCCGACGCTTGCGGCAACGCAGAAGCGTGACGCCGCCAAGGAAAGGCCACGCCATGACGCCGTAGAGAAGGTAGGGAGCGAAAAAGCGCAGCCAGCCGGTCGCGCCCTCCGGCCCGGGCGTGCCGAGCCACGCGGCAAGGGGGCGGAGGCAGGGCAAGACTTGCAGCAGCGCCCACGAAGCCCCCAGAGCGAACGCGCCCCCCGCGAAAGACAGGAAGACGCTCCCCAAAGTGAGTACACCCCGGCGCTCCATAACCCCGGCCACGAAACAGGCCGCGACCAAGGGCAACGCATCCGCCCACAGGAGGGAACGCGACGTTTCCACTATCTCCCACATGTCCGGCCTGTCCGCCCTTGGGATTCGCCCTACATGGCGATGATGTCGCGCAGGGCGTTGTACAGAATGAAGGCCCCGCAAAAAACGCAGACCCATGCCACCAGCTTGCGCAGCCGCGAGGTGTCCATCCTGTTCGCCACGTAGACCCCGGCCAGAATACCAGCCATCTGGACGACGATGAGCCACAGGCCGACATGAAAATCAATGGCACTGTTCTGGATGTTGGCGATGGTCCCGGAAATGGCCACAGGCACGGAATAGACCTGCCCGGCGGCGATGGAAACGAGCTGCTTGGGAGAAACGTCCATGTAATGCACGTCTGCCGGATCCACTTCGATGAATTCGCCTTTTTCACGGGCGGTTACGCGGGAGGTCGTGAAGTTGCCCTGTTCGTCCAGCGGGTTATTGGCCTGGGCGATGAGATAGCCTTCTTCCTGATCGGCGGTGACGTATTCGATGGTATTGGTGACCCTGCCGTTTTCCACCTTGCGGTAAGGCGTTTCAATGAATCCGAATTCATTGATGCGGGCGTAGGTACACATGGAGTTGATCAGGCCGATGTTGGGACCTTCCGGCGTTTCAATGGGGCAAATGCGCCCGTAGTGGGAGGGGTGTACGTCCCGGACTTCAAATCCGGCCCGGTCACGGTTCAGGCCGCCGGGCCCCAGGGCGGAAAGACGGCGCTTGTGCGTCAATTCCGCGAGGGGGTTGATCTGGTCCATGAATTGGGAGAGCTGGGAGCGGCCGAAGAAGTCGCGCACGACGGCGCTGAGGGCCTTCGGATTGATGAGTTTGCTGGGCGTGACGCCTTCAATGTTCTGGTCAATGAGGGTCATGCGTTCCTTGACCAAGCGCTCGGTGCGGGCAAGGCCTACGCGGCATTGATTGGCCATGAGTTCGCCTACGGCACGTACGCGGCGGCTGCCCAGGTGGTCGATGTCGTCCACCATGCCTTCGCCCTTCTTGAGGCGCAGGAGGTATTTGAGGGCGGCCAGGAAATCTTCCGCCGTCATCAGGCGCTGGTCCAGGCTGGTGTCCAGCCCGAGTTTCTGGTTGATTTTGTAGCGCCCCACGCGGGTGAGGTCGTATTTCTTGGGATCGTCAAAAAGCCTCTTAAGCAGGGTGCGTGCCTGAGCGGCAGTAGCGGGATCTCCGGGACGCAGGCGTTTGTAGATTTCCTTGAGGGCGGATTCTTCGTCGTGAGCGGGATCCTTCTTCAGGGTTTTGATCAGCACGTCGTCCTCGCTCTGGTCAATGACGTCGATTTTCTTGATGCCGAACTGGAGGAGCTGGCGAACCACACCCATATTGAGCTGTTCGAAAGCCTTGGCAAGAACCAGGTCCTTGTCCTTGATCGTGTCCACAGCCACAAGGTTGTGCAGATCTTCTTCCGTCATGTCTTCGCTCAGGGGAAGCGTGCGGATGTTGTAGAACTGGCTGACGATGTCACGGTCCGTTTTGAAGCCCAGGTAGCGCATAAACGTCGTCGCAAGGAATTTGCGGCGGCGGCGGCGGCGGTCAAGGTAAACGTAAAGCAGGTCGTTGGTGTCAAACTGGACCTCCAGCCAGGAGCCCCGGTCCGGGATGATGCGGAAGGAGTGGAGCAGTTTTCCGTTCAGATGCTGGGCGCTTTCAAAGCAAATGCCCGGGGAACGGTGCAGCTGGGACACAATGACGCGTTCGGCGCCGTTAATGACAAAGGTGCCGCGGTTGGTCATCATGGGGAGTTCTCCCATATAGACCGTTTCTTCCTTGGACTCGTTGTCGGATTTGAGCTTGAAGGTGACCTGAAGGGCGGCGCTGTAGGTTTCTCCCGCGCGGATGGCCTCGTAATCGCTCATCTTCGGCTGTTCAATGTCATAGGAGACGAAGTCGAGCTCAATGTTTTCGTCATAGCTCTTGATAGGAAAGATTTCCTTCAGAACGCCTTGTAACCCGATGTTTTTCCTGGCCGCGGCCGGCGTGTCCTGTTGTAGAAAATCGAAGTATGATTGAAGTTGAATCTCAATAAGGTTCGGAGGTTCGATGACTTCCTTGATATTCCCGAAGTAGAGTCGCTTTGACATGGGCTGCTGTGGCGGAGATGTTATGGTTTGCATCCTGAAAAACCCGGATGCCGGGTTGGGCGGTTCTTTCCCTGGGGGACGGAACCGACTGGAAGCGTTTTACGAAATAAAAGGCCTCTAGTCGGTCACGCGGGATGTGAAGACGAGGAAGCGCAACAGGAGAAAAACGGCTTTTCTCCTGTTGCGCGGGAAGTAAAAAGCTTACTTGACGTCTACCTTGGCGCCAGCTTCTTCCAGCTTGGCCTTGGCGGCGTTAGCTTCGTCCTTGGAGACAGCTTCCAGGATGACGGCGGGAGTGCCTTCAACCAGTTTCTTGGCGTCCACCAGGCCGAGGCCGGCCTTCACTTCGCGGACGGCCTTAATTACGGCAATCTTGTTGGCGCCGGCTTCCGTCAGAACGACGTTGAATTCGGTCTTTTCTTCTTCAGCTTCGGCAGGAGCGGCGGCAGCGCCGGCGGCAGCTACGGGAGCAGCGGCGGAAACGCCCCACTTTTCTTCCAGAAGCTTGACGAGGTCGGCAGCTTCCAGGATGGTAAGGGTGCCGAGTTCTTCAGCGATTTTGTTAATATCAGCCATTGTATTGTTTTCTAGTTTGGTTTCGAGTCGCGCCAAGAGCCAACTTGGCATTTCAGTTCTCCGGCCGGAGTTCCGACAAGGAACCTGTAGGAGAGTCGGGTCCGGTTTTCACACATTTGGCTAGAGTGCAACCGGACCGTCCGGTCAAGGGGTTGGTATTAGGCGGCGGGTTCTTCGCTGCCGCCGTTTTCTTTGTCCACATATGCCTGAATAACTCGGGCAAGAGCGGAACCGGCCGCGTTGATAGTGCCAAGGAGTTTGGCAAGCAACTGGTCGCGGGGAGGCAGTTCGCCGATGGCGCGGATTTCGTCCGCGGAAAGAATGGCTCCATCCAGGATCGCCACCTTGTATTCGGCTTTCTTGGAAGCCTTGGCAAAGGTGTTGATGGCCTTGGCGGCGCCTGCTACGTCGGATGCGCCGGTCACGAAAGCGGTCTGGCCGACGAGGTGTTCCCCGATGTCGGGAAGGCCGGCATCCGTCAGAGCCGTGCGCATGAAGTTGTTCTTGGCTACGTGGCACTGAGCGCCGCAGGCGGCCAGGGCGGAACGCAGATTGGTGAACTCAGGCACGGTGATCGAGGTGTAGTCCACGACGATCAGGAACGGGGAGGCGTTGACGCGAGCGGTCAGGTCGTCAATGATGATACGCTTGTCAGGATTCATGGTGTGCTAAATCGGTTCGGGTTACAGTTTGGCGATGGAAGCGGTGTCAACCGGCAGACCGGGGCACATGGCGCATGAAACGGTGACGGATTCGATGTAGGCGCCCTTGGCGGAAGCCGGGCGGGCCTTGACGACGGAATCAATCAGGGCAGCGATGTTTTCGGCGATGCTTTCGTTGGAGAAAGACAGCTTGCCTACAGCGGCGGAGATATTGGCGTTCTTGTCAACCTTGTAGTCAACGCGGCCGGCCTTCACTTCCTTCACAGCCTTGGCCGTATCGTCCGTGACGGTACCGGTTTTCGGGTTGGGCATCAGGCCGCGCGGACCCAGTACACGGGCAACCTTGCGAACCTCCGTCATGGCGTCGGGGGTGGCAATGGCCGTATCAAAGTCAACAAATCCTCCCTGGACTTTCTTGATGAGATCTTCAAACCCCACGAATTCGGCTCCGGCTTCCTGGGCGGCCTTGGCGGCATCACCCTGGGCGAAGACGAGGACGCGGACGTTTTTACCCGTGCCGTTAGGCAGGGAAACGCTGCCGCGAACCATCTGGTCGGATTTGCGGGGGTCCACAGTCAGGTGGAAGGAGACGGTGACGGTCGGGTCGAATTTCGGTGCCGGGAAGGATTTCATGGTTTCCACGGCTTCCGTGATGCTGTAGTTCTTGTTAGGGGTAACAAGCTTGGCTGCTTCTTGATATCGCTTGCTGCGTTTGGTAGACATGTGTGTATTTGGCAGTGCGTTCGGACTGGTTTAATCCTCCTGCGGTGAGTGTTACATACCTTCGACTTCAATGCCCATCTGGCGAGCCTGGCCGGCAAGAATGCGGGCGGCGCGTTCAGGGTCTTTCGTGTTGAGGTCAGGGAGTTTGGTGTTGACAACTTCCATCAGCTTGGCCTTGGAAAGAGTGGCGACTTTCTTTTTGTTCGGTTCGCCGGAGCCGGAGGCGACGCCTGCGGCTTTCTTGAGAAGCACGCTGCCCGGGGGCTGCTTGGTGATGAAAGAAAATGACTTGTCCTTGTAAACCGTGATGACGGTCGGCAGGAGATCGCCGGCCTGCTTTTGCGTGGCGGCGTTGAACTCCTTGCAGAATGCCATGATGTTTACACCGGCCTGACCAAGTGCCGGACCCACGGGCGGGGAGGGGTTAGCGGCTCCGGCATTGATCTGGAGCTTGATGATTTTGGTTATTTCTTTTGCCATGGTTTTGCTTTGTTAGCGGAGAAAATAAACGGGAAGGGGACTGATGGGGGGGGAGACGCAAAGAAGATTCAGGCTTTTTCCACCTGCCAGTATTCCAGGTCCACAGGCGTGGCGCGGCCAAAAATGGAGACACTGACACGCAGCTTGCCCTTTTCCGGGTCGATTTCTTCGATGGTGCCTTCCTGGCTCTGGAACGGGCCTTCGCACACGCGCACAGGGTCGCCGACGGCGAATTCCACCTTGGGACGGGCGGCAACGGCTTCCGCATCCAACAGGGGCAGAAGGTCTTCCACCTCGCGCTTGCGCATGGGGAGGGGGGCGTTGCGGGAGCCGGCAATGCTGATGACACCGTCAATTTGCTGGATGAAGTACCAAAGGTCCTTGTTCAGGGTGCCGTCCGCTTCCAGCAGGTACATGTTGGCATAAACATACCCGGGAAAGAGTTTGCTGTGACGTTCCGTTTTTTTGCCGTTGCGCACTTCGGAAATAAGTTCCGTGGGGACTTCCACCCGGTAAATGAAGTCGGAAAGCTCGGCGTCCTTCGCCTTGCGGATAATGCGGTCACGAACGCTGTTTTCCTGTCCGGAGAGGACGTGAAGGACATACCATTGTTCGTGAGGCTCTGGGGTACTGGGCATGATCGGAGAAAGAAGTGGGGAGAGTAAAACTAGATTGCCAACTGGATGAGATAGTTGACCACGCTGTGAAGAAAAATGTCGAACGATGCAACAAACGCGCCAAGGAATACCATGGCAATCAGTACGACGAGAGTGGAACCCCAGAGTTCGCGGAATTTTTTGAAACCTTTCACCTTGGGGTCGCTTTCCCAGGGCCAGGTCGTCTTCTTAAGTTCGCCCTTAACTTCGGCGATGAATTGAGAAATCTTGCGAAACATGCTTCAAGGTGGGGTGGTGTATTTGGAAAGAAGTGGCAGGTCAGGAGGGACTCGAACCCCCAACTTTTGGTTTTGGAGACCAACGCTCTACCAATTGAACTACTGACCTGTTGGAGTCTCTTCTTTCGTGGGAAATGAGGGGGCCTGCGGGGAGGCCCCCTCATTAAACCTGATGTAGATTCCTCTACAAGTTCCTGAGGAACTTAGTCAAGGATTTCGCTGATACGACCAGCACCCACGGTGCGGCCGCCTTCGCGGATAGCGAATCGCATGGCTTTTTCCATGGCGATCGGAGTGATGAGCTGGACTTCCAGGTTGACGTTGTCGCCGGGCATCACCATTTCCACGCCTTCGGGAAGGGTGCAGCAACCGGTCACGTCCGTTGTACGGAAGTAGAACTGCGGGCGGTAGTTGTTGAAGAACGGAGTGTGACGGCCGCCTTCTTCCTTGGTCAGGACGTAAACTTCAGCCTTGAAGTTCTTGTGGGGCTTCACGGTGCCGGGCTTGATGATTACCTGGCCGCGTTCGATGTCTTCCTTCTTCAGGCCGCGGAGGAGCAGACCAACGTTGTCGCCGGCCTGACCTTCGTCAAGCAGCTTACGGAACATTTCGATGTCCGTAACGGCGGTTTTCTGGGTGTCCTTGATGCCGATGATTTCCACTTCTTCCATCTTCTTGATGACGCCGCGTTCGATACGGCCGGTAGCCACGGTGCCGCGGCCGGAGATGGAGAATACGTCTTCCACAGGCATGAGGAAGGGCTGGTCCACAGGGCGTTCGGGCTGCGGGATGTAGGAGTCAACGGCGGCCATAAGTTCCATGATGGAATCTTCGGCAGCGGCGTCGCCTTCCAGAGCCTTAACGGCGGAACCCTTGATAATGGGGGTGTCGTCGCCCGGGAATTCGTATTCGTTGAGAAGTTCGCGGATTTCCATTTCCACGAGTTCAAGAAGGTCGGGATCGTCAACCAGGTCGCACTTGTTCATGTAAACGACAATGGCGGGAACGCCCACCTGACGGGCAAGGAGGATGTGTTCGCGGGTCTGCGGCATCGGGCCGTCGGAAGCGGCAACCACAAGGATGGCACCGTCCATCTGGGCAGCGCCGGTGATCATGTTTTTCACATAGTCGGCGTGTCCGGGGCAGTCAACGTGGGCATAGTGGCGGTTTTCCGTTTCGTATTCAACGTGAGCCGTGGAGATGGTGATGCCGCGTTCGCGTTCTTCGGGGGCGGCGTCAATCTGGTCATAGCCGCGTGCTTCGGCGAAACCCTTCTTAGCGAGCACTGAAGTAATGGCGGCGGTAAGGGAGGTTTTGCCGTGGTCAACGTGACCGATGGTGCCCACGTTCACGTGGGGCTTGTTGCGCTGGAATTGCTCTTTAGCCATAATATTATGTTTAGGTTTGGGCTGCTATGGGTCTAGCTTGAAGATGGAGCTTCTGGCGGGAATTGAACCCGCGACCTCATCCTTACCAAGGATGCGCTCTACCCCTGAGCTACAGAAGCATAGACTTCTTCCGCCTTTCGCTGCTCCTAGAGAAGTCGTAAATCCGCCCAAACCTGCGGTTCTAGCGGATAAATAGCATCCTCCCGTGTTGCCTGACGAAAAGCGGACGCTATGTTACGTTTTTAGATGCGGGATGTCAATGAAAACATGAACATTTTTTCAGCTTTATGCCGCAAATACAGGGAGTCCATGTATAATATATTTATCAGGAATGTGTTGAATGTTTGGATCTGTTTAAATCCTCCGTCAATTTAAGATTGGGGTCAACGTCTTCATCCAGAGAGTGGAACAGTCCTCTGCGGGCTTTGAGGCAGGTGACATAAGCGATCATGGCGGCATTATCCGTCGTCAGGTCGAAGTCCGGGAGAACCAGTTCCACTTTTTCACGGTCACAGGCGGTTTTCAGGCGGGAACGCAACTCCCTGTTGCAGGAGACGCCCCCGGAGATGGAAAGGGTGCGGTGACCGGAGGCGCGCAAGGCTTTCAGCGCCTTGTGAATCAGGACGTCCGTCACGGCCCGCTGGAAAGAAGCGCAGAGGTCGCGCAGAGTTTGCCGGGGCAGGCCGTGAGGAGCGCCGTTTTTCGTAATTTTGGGCAGTGTATAGAGAACGGCCGTTTTCAGGCCGGAGAAAGATACGTTGGCTGTATGCTCTTTCATCAGGGCCCGGGGGAAAGAAAAGGCTTCCGGGTCGCCTTCTGCCGCCAAGCGGTCGATTTCCGGCCCTCCGGGATAGGGAAGGCCTAGCATTTTGCCTACCTTGTCAAAGGCTTCCCCTGCTGCGTCGTCCAGAGAGCGGCCCAGCAGGCGGTAATTCCCTACGCCGCGCACATCCACAAAAAGGGTGTGACCTCCGGAAACGACCATGCCCAGATGGGGAACGGGACCGCCGGGGCGTTTGAGGAAGGGGGAAAGCAGATGGCCTTCCAGATGATTGACGGAGACGAAGGGCCTGCCCGTCGCCAGAGCCAGAGCCTTGGCCGTGCTGTTGCCTACCAGAAGCGCAGCTACCAGGCCGGGGCCTCCCGTAGCGCCGAAGACGTCAATGTCCGCAGGAGCTGTTCCGGCTTCGCGGCACGCGGTCCGGATGATTCCGGGAAGATCCGCTGAATGGTTGCGGGAAGCCAGTTCCGGCACTACACCGCCGTGCTGGCGGTGAATGGCAATTTGGGAGGAGATGACGGAGGAGAGTATTTCCGGAGATTTTTCCTCTCCGGCAGAACGCAGGATGGCGACTGCCGTTTCATCACAGGAGGATTCTATTCCCAGAACGGTAAGGGATTCCGGCATGGAGGAAGAACAGGGAGGGGAGGTTAGGAGGACTGGTGGATTTGGGCCGGCTTGTTGCCGGTAACCGTTTCCCTGGTAATGGTAACGGTGTCCGCATTTTTCATGCTGGGCACTTTGTACATGACGTCCAGCATGAGGGTTTCAAAGATGGAACGCAGAGCGCGGGCTCCCGTGCCGCGTTTCATGGCTTCGGCGGCCATGGCTTTCAGGGCGTCCGGCAGCACGTCCAGTTTGGCGCCGTACATGGCGAGCAGTTTGGAATATTGCTTGACCAGGGCGTTTTTGGGTTCCGTAAGAAGGCGGATGAGCTGGCTTTCATCCAGCTTGGAGAGCGGACAGAAGATGGGCAGGCGTCCCACGAATTCCGGAATCATGCCGAAGGAGAAGAGGTCTTCCGGCATGGCCTGTGCCAGTATTTCCTCTTCCGAGTATTCCTTGCGGTCGCGTTGTTCCGTGATGGCTCCGAATCCCATCTGGTTGGCGCCGAGGCGTTTGCGGATGATGTCTTCCAGACCGACGAAAGCGCCGCCCACAATGAAGAGGATTTTTTCCGTATTGACGCGGATGTATTCCTGTTGCGGGTGCTTGCGGCCTCCGGTGGGAGGAACATTGCAGATGGTGCCTTCAATGATTTTCAGCAGAGCCTGCTGCACGCCTTCCCCGGAGACGTCCCTCGTGACGGAGACATTCTGTGTTTTGCGTCCAATTTTGTCGATTTCATCCACGTAGATGATGCCTTGTTCCGCTTTCGCTACGTCAAAGTTGGCAGCCTGGAGCAGGCGCAGGATGATGTTTTCCACATCTTCCCCTACGTAACCGGCTTCCGTCAGCGTGGTGGCGTCCACAATGCAGAATGGAACGTTGAGCATTTTCGCCAGTGTTTTCGCCAGCAGGGTTTTTCCTGAGCCGGTGGGGCCGGCCAGCAGGATGTTGGATTTTTCAATTTCCACATCGTCCAGGGACTTGTCGTCCAACATGACAGCACTTTGGCGCAGGCGCATGTAGTGGTTGTACACGGCTACGGAAAGCACTTTTTTGGCGTAGTCCTGACCGATGACATACTGGTTGAGCGTAGCGCACATTTCTTCCGGTGTGGGCAGCGGGCCTTCATAGGAGGCCGGGCCGGCCGCCGTTTCCCTGAGCATGTCCGCGGCTGCCGCCTTGCGGGCCTCCGCCTGGCACATGGCGTAGGCGGAGGGTTCCATGTTCAGGATGCCGCGGATGAAGCGGGTCGCCATCGGAAGGCCTGTGTCCTTCACAATCATGTTGACGCAAATTTCAACGCAATTGTTGCAGATGTAAAAGTCTTCCGCAATCTGGATGAGTTTGTCCACCTTGTTCCCGGGCTTGCCGCAGCAGGAACAGGCAGGAAGATGAGGGGTGGAACCGGACATGGTTTTTCAGGTAGAGAGAGAAATGGCGGAGGGAAAGGGTCAGGCCTTGGTTTTTTTCTTGTCGCCCTGGTCATCAGAGTGATGCGCCAGAACTTTATCCACCAGGCCGTAGGCCACGGCTTCCTCGGCAGTCATGTAGTTGTCGCGGTCAGCATCCTTTTCAATTTGCTTTTCCGTTTTACCGGTATGTTTGGCCAGAATGCCGTTGAGGCGTTTTTTGAGGTTGAACATGAAGCCGATGGTGCGTTCCACATCTGAAGCGGTTCCCTGGGCACCTCCGGAAACCTGGTGGATCATTACGTGGGAGTTCGGCAGGCAGAAGCGTTTGCCGGGAGTTCCCGCAGCCAGAAGGACGGAACCCATGGAGGCCGCTATGCCCAGGCAATATGTATTTACGTCACAAGAGACGAATTGCATCGTATCGTAAATCGCGAGACCCGCCGTGACGGATCCTCCGGGGGAGTTGATGTAGACGTGGATGTCTTTTTTCGGGTCAGCCATCTGAAGGAACAGAAGCTGGGCAATGACGGAATTCGCCACATCGTCGTCAATAGCGGAGCCGATGAAGATAACGCGGTCTTTCAGGAGACGGGAGTAAATGTCAAAGGCTCGTTCGCCGCGGCCGTCCTGCTCCACCACCATGGGCACATAATAGGAGTTTGCGGGGGTTGATTTGGAAGATTGGTCTTGAAACATGTTTATGGAAGATTGGATGTTGTTTTTTCAATGTACGTTACCCGTCCGAAAGATGCAAAACGGGGGAGTCGGGCATGTGTGCGCCAACTCCCCCTGGTAAGGTGTTTTGTGCAGAGGAGGGGTTACTGCTCGTCTACCGTTACTTTGGCCTCTTTTGTCAGGAAGTCCAGAACCTTGGCTGTCAGCAGGCTCATTCTGATGCCATGCACGCGGCCTTCGCGCTGGAGTTCGCGAATGTAGGATTTGAGGTTCTTTTTCTGCTGGCGGGCCTGGCGGGCCACTTCGTTGTAAAGCTCCATTTCCGTGACGGCAATTTTTTCCACCTGCGCCACTTCCTGAAGCATGAAGAAGACCTTGAGGTTGCGCTTGGCCTCCTGTTTGGCTTCTTCCCGGGCTTCCTCCACAAACTTATCCATGTCCGCCGGGGCGTTGCCGCTGTACATGGCCTGCTGCATTTTCTGCTGGAGGATGCCGTACACTTCACGTTCTACGACAGCTTCCGGAAGGTTGAAGTCAAGCATGTCCGCCAGCTTTTCCGTGATCTGATCGGCCTTGGCCTCATCAATTTGCATGGCTTTGCGCTGGGCCAGGTTTTCCTTCAGGGCGGTTTTCAATTCTTCCAGGTTTTTGCCGGGAAGAACTTTTTCCGCAAAAGCATCATCCATGGCCGGAAGCTGTTTTTCCCGTACTTCTTTCACAGTGGCATGGAATACGAGTTCCTTGCCGCGCAGTTCCGTAATTGGGAAGGTATCCGGAATGGTGACGGTGATATCCTTGCTGTCACCGGCGTTCAGGCCTTCCAGGGCGGAGGCGAAGCCGGGCAGGAATTGATCGTCTTCCACCTTCATCCACTGGCCGTCACGGCCTTCCAGGAAGCCTACGGGTTTGCCTACGGCTTCCGCTACGGGCTTGCCGTCCAACGTGGTTTTGAAGTCGATAATCGCCACGTCGTCTTTTTGGGCGGCGCGGTCCACAGGGGTGAATTCCGCGATTTGTTCAGCCAGGGAGTTCAGAGCTTCCTCTACGTCTGCTTCCGTTACTTCGGAAGAGGGAACCTTGACTTCGATGCCTTTGTATTCCGGCAATTCAAATTCGGGAACCACGGTCATCGTGCTGGTAGCGGTGTAGTTGCCCTGGTCATCCAGAGATTGTTCCGGCTTTCCGAAGTTGAGCACTTTCAATTTGGGGTTTTCTTCCAGAGCGGTGGAGCAGGCCGTTTCAAAAAGGGTGTCCAGCAGTTCTTCTTCAATTTCTTTCTTGAAGCGCTTTTCAATGATGGACTTGGGTGTTTTGCCGGGGCGGAAGCCGGGAAGCTTGGCTTTGGCGGCATAGGAATCTACAATGGAGGCGCGGCGCGCAGCCGTGGTTTCTGCAGGAATGGAAGCTTTCAGCGTGGCTGTGCAGTCCGGTTGAATATCAACGTTGATTTCCATAAATAATACGGTCAGTGTTAATTGAAAGTGGTTCTGTTTCAGCTCCGGGATGGCGGCAGCGGTCAAAACACGAGCGGCGATAACTTTAATGAGAGGGTATCTGGAGTGCAAGCTATTGCACAGGAATGACACAATTGCCCTCCTAAGCGCGCACGCGCACGCGATGTAATAGAATACGGGGCAACTGTGTTCTACGCGGAATCACGTCTTGACTATGCAAGAGGAAAAGTCCTTTATATCCCAAGCATTAAGTTCAGCGCTCATGATTCGTCCCGTTTTTTTGTGTGTTTCCTTTCCCTTGATAGCATGTTCGGCTGTTTTGGCCCAGGATGAAACTTCCCTTAACAGAGGCGCCTATGGTTCCGTGATGACTCCGGAACAGGTAATGCGGGAACTGGGGCCGGGCACGGGGCTTCTTCCCGGTGACCAGGCGTATGAGGGGCGGCCTGTGAAGAGCGTTTCCGTGCGGTACAGAAGCACCGGCAAGACCGTGTCCGAAGACCGTCTGAAAAATTTGCTGGCTACGCAGCCGGGCACCAGTTATTCCCCGGAAGTGGTCAACAAGGACTTGGAACGGTTGTTGGAAAGCGGTCTGGTAGGCGGCAATACAACAGTAGCCGTGGAGCCTTCCGGCGACGGCGTGGCGGTGGTGTTTGAAATGGCGGCCCAGAATCTGCTGGGCGGCGTGGGGTTCCGCGGCAATACTGCGTTCGACAACAGGGACCTCTCCGAGGAATGCGGGCTGAAGGGGGGGGAAGCTCTCAGCGACAAGGCCCTGAGCAGCGCTATTGCCAAGCTGCGCACTTATTACCAGGAAGCCCGGTATCCGGATGTACGTGTTTCCTATTTTTACCAGAAAACGGAACGGCCCGGCTTTGTGGATGTGGTCTTCGACATTAACGAAGGAAAAAAGGCCAATATTATCAAGATTGACTTTGTGGGCAATGAACACATCAGCGCCAAGGATCTCCGACAGGTGATGAAAACCAAGGAGAAGGGCTGGTTGACCTGGATTACCAAATCCGGACGCATTGACCGTGAACAAGTGGAGGACGATCTGGCGGAATTGGTGACTTATTACCGCAATAAAGGTTATCTGCGCGTCAAGCTGGACAAGGTGGAATATTTTGACGCCGGCAAAGGCAATGAGCAGAAGCTGACGATGAGAATTACCCTTACCGAGGGGCGCCGCTACAAGGTCAATCAGGTTGCCTTCGGCCCCACCAAGGTGTTTACGGCCCAGGAACTGATTCCCGGCCTGAGCATGTACAACGGGGATACCTATTCCGCCCAGAAAGTGGCCGACGACGTGACGATGATCCGCCGTTATTACGGTTCCCGGGGGTATGCGGACGCCTCCGTGCGTCCGGACATTCAGGAAGTGGGCGTTGATCCCAAGACAGGTTACGGACAAATCAACATCGTGTACCATGTGACGGAAGGCAATCCCTACCGCGTAGGCAATATCCGCCTGACCGGGAATAACCGCACGAAGGATTACGTCATCCGCCAGGAACTTCCCCTCCAGTCCAATGACCCCATGAACGCCGTGGATTTGGATACCGCCCAGAAGCGCCTCCAGAACCTGAACTATTTTGACATGGTGGACGTAGCCCAGGTGGGATCCACGCGACCCGGCTACCGTGATATCAACATCGAGGTGGCGGAAAAACGTACGGGGTCCCTGAATATCGGCGTGGCATTTTCCTCTATTGAAAGCGTTTACCTGTTCGCTGGTATCACCCAGTCCAATTTTGACATGTATGACTGGTCCTCTTTCGTGGGCGGCGGCCAGCGTTTCGCGATTAACGCCCGTGTCGGTTTTGAAACGCAGGATGCCAGTATTTCCTGGGTGGATCCGTGGTTCCTGCACCGCAAGCTGGCCTTCGGGACGGAAATTTTCTACAGCAATTCCACATATTTTTCCGATTATTACGACCAGCAGAACTATGGCTTTGCCATTTCTCTCCGCAAGCCGATCGGGGAACTGGATTACGTGAAACTGGAATACCGCCTGGAACAGTATCGTATTGACGCCGAAGGGAACGCCCCTATCTTCTTTTGGCAACAGGACGGAGACTACCTGCGCAGCCATGTGGAACTTTCCTACACCATTGATACCCGCGACGCGCAGATTTTCCCCCGCAAGGGAGGCAAATTTGAAGTGCTGGCCGGTTATTCCGGCCTGGGCGGCGATGTGCATACATACAATTTCGGCGTGAATGGCTCCTATTACTGGAATTTGCGCGGAGACACCATTTTCAGCATCAATGCCGGTGCGGCTACCGTGGATTCCTATGGCAACCACGATGTGCCCATTTTTGAGCGCCTCTACCTCGGCGGGCCATACAACATGCGCGGTTTCCGTTTCCGGGACGTGGCGCCGTACAATCCCGCCCTGAGCGGTGATGAGACGATGGGCGGCCGTTCCTCCTTCTTCTGCCAGTTTGAATATTCCATTCCTGTGATTGAAGAAGTGCGCGTCGCGGTGTTTTATGACATCGGTTTTGTCAACGGAGATTCTTTTGACTTCAGCACGTCCAAAATAGTTTCCGACTACGGGATCGGCCTGCGCCTGAACCTGCCCATCGGTCCGCTGGCAGTGGACTATGCCATTCCGATTCAGAAGAACAACGCCATTGACCGCGGAGGACAATTCCAGTTCTATCTCAATTATTCCTATTAATTACGTTTGATAATTTCTCTACCGTTTGACGACATGAGTAATTTCCGCATTCTTATCTTGGCGTTTCTGGTGGTGGTGCTGGCTGTTCTGGGAATGATTTATGTGAATATTTCTTCAAGAATGGATGTGATTCAGCAACAGCAGCAGATGGCCTCCGCTCCGGCACCTGTCAATCCTTCCCCGTATCTTCCGATGCCCACGCAGGCTCCTGCCTCCGCCGTTCAGCCGGTGGTGGTGGCGGATCCTGTAGTGAGCGAGGAACTGGCTCATGTTTCGGCGGAGCTGGAACGGATGAAGAAGGAGAATGAAGAACTGAAGAAGCGCCATGCCCTGGCGGAGGAAGAACGCGATTTGTTGGAACGCCAAAATATGGAAAAGGGAGATCCCCGGCTGCAATGGCTTAATGAAATCAAGGATGCGGAGCAGGTGGGCCGTGTGACGGAATACTACCGTGACGCCAACCTGGTCCTGTTCCAGTCCATCGGCCAGCCTGACTTGAAAGTGGGGCAGGAACTGGGAATCCGCAGACGCGGGAGCATTTTCGTATCCCTGATTATCGACGGAGTTGACCCGGACGGGAAGGTGTTCCAGTCCTACGTGAAGCGTAATACGCTTTTTGATAATAATGACAAGGAACCCATCAAGCCGGGGGATGAAGTCATTGTTCCGCCTGCGAGCTGGCAGGAAAACATGACGGAAGAATACAAGTCCGGTATGGCTTCTCCCTCCGCCCCCGTCCCCGTGGAAGCTCCCAAACCGGTGATGATTCCCATGGAGCCGTGATTCGGGTCCGTATTTAGCCAAGCCAAGTAAAGAGAAGTGCACCTGAGAGAAAGATTGCAATCGGGCGCCGGGCCCAGCCTGTCCTTTGAATTTTTCCCGCCCAAAAACGAGCAGGCAGCGTCGGCCTTGTACCAGACTATCCGTGAACTGGAGCCTTACCGCCCCAGTTTCGTCAGCGTGACGTATGGCGCAGGGGGCTCCACCCGCGAGCTTACCCGCGAGGTGGTGTTGCGCATCCAGCATGAATCCCGTATTCCTACGGTTCCCCACCTTACTTGCGTAGGGCATAGCCGGGAGGAGGTATGGAATATCCTGGATCAATACGCCCGGGCTGGAGTGCGGGCCGTTCTTGCACTTCGGGGAGATCCTCCCCGGGGAGCGAAGGATTACAACCGCGATGCGGATGTTTTTCGCCATGCGGCGGATCTGGTGACGTTTATCCGTGAATATAATGAATCCGGCCGTCACCCGGATCCGGATGGATTCGCCATAGGCGTGGCCGGCTTCCCGGAAGGTCATCCGGCCACTCCCAACCGCCTGCGCGAGATGGATTTCCTGAAAGCCAAGGTGGATGCCGGCGCGGATTATATCTGCACCCAGCTGTTTTTTGACAATCATTCTTTTCTGGATTACCGGGAACGCTGTCTGCTGGCCGGCATCAAGGTGCCTATCCTGGCGGGAATTATGCCTGTGACCAGCCTGTCTGGCATGAACCGCATGGCAGAGCTTTCCGGGGGCACCTGTTTTCCGGCCAGGCTGCTCAAGGCGCTGAAGCGTGCGGGTTCCAATCCGGACGCTATTCAGGAGGTAGGCATCCAATACGCCTCCAGCCAGTGCGCCGAACTGTTGGATTCCGATGTGGACGGCATTCATTTTTATACGCTTAACCAGAGCCGGGCAACGCGGGAGATCTACAGGAATCTGGGACTGAAGGATTCCCTGCAGCTTTTGGAACATGGCGAAGATAAGTAAAAAGCTGATTGATTTGGTTGGGACAACACGGTAGAAACCTCTTCAACATATTATGGATATCAAGGATATTAAACGGGCCATGGACAATATGCCGATGGGCGACGGAAGTGCGTTTGCGGAAATTTCCGTCGGCCCGGCCAAGCATGAACAGTTTTTGGATGAACATTACGGCAAGGTTGCGCTGGTTGTGTTGCTATGCGTCCTTGGGGCTGCCGGATGGATTATTTATAATGGCGTGCAGGATTCCATGGAAAGAAAGGCAGGCGCCGCTCTGGTGGCCGCTATGCCGGAATCCCCGGCAACCGGGGAAATTTCCCTGGACGAACAGGGGCTTCAGCAGGTAGTGGCTGACTTTGACAGTTCCCGCGCCGCCGTCACCGCCTCTTACCTTCAGGCCATTGCCTTGTGGAACGCCGGCAAGGAGGATGAAGGCGTGGCCAAAATGAAAGCTTTTATTGATTCCGCTCCCACGGAGGAATGGAAAGCCCAGGCTTCCGTTACCCTGGCCTGCCGTCTGATGAACCGGGGGAAAGCGGATGAGGCGGAAGGGTTGTTCCGTTCCGTGGTGGATGCGGGAGATCCTACTTTTTCCGGTTTTGCCACCATGTGCCTGGGGGACATTGCCCGGGCTAAGAAAGACAATGCCGCCGCAGGCGCCTTTTACCGTGAACTGGCGGAGAAATTTCCGTCCAGTGCATTTGCCTTGCAGAGCGGAGGCTACCTGCTGCGCAAGAGCCTGTTTGATATTCAGAGTCCCGTTCGTATTGAGCCCGCAGTAGAACAGAAATAATCCATGCGGGCGTTTCCGAAGTTTTCCGGAAGATGAACGCTTTTTCCATCCGCATGTCTGTTTTTTTACAGTGCATGCGGATTTCCGTATTCAGGAACGCCGGAACAGGGGGATAATGAAAAGCCTGCTGCGCGCGTAGCTGTTATGATTCCGGGAATTCCGTTCAGGACTGTGACATATTTAAACAAATCATCAAGGGATTCCGCGCTTACCGGATGTAACCGGGCTGCCGGTGTTAATCCTTATTTTTTATCTCATGAACAGGCATATTAAATCATTCTGGCTTCTTCCCCTGGCGGGAATGACGCTTTCTTTCATGCCGTCCTGCACGACGGACAGCTACGGGAACAGTTCCGTAACGCCCGGTGGAGCCGCCGCCATCGGTGTGGGGGCGCTGGCTGCCGGCGCCGCTATTGGGGCGGCTGTCCAGCATGACCGCGACAAGGACAGGTACCGCAATGACTGGCGTCACCATAATCCTCCTCCTCCGCCTCCCCGTCCGCCTCATCGACCCCAATGGCGGAGGTAAGAAGGGAGCGTGCGTGTAAGGGCGGCGATATTTCGGTTCGGCAGGGGGCCGGGAGGCGCGCGTTTTTCCGGTCTGCCCCTTTGCTGAAATCTCAGACCCGCCGTATGCCGCGGAGCGCCCAGGTCATGCGTTGTCTGGCGCTTTCCGGATCATTGAGGATAGAACCCAGCAAGTCGAGAACGGGCCGAGCTGCTTTGGAGTCGTGCACTTGGAGCTGTCCGGAAAGGATAAAGGGGGCTCCCCCGCAGCAGACAAGGTAAATGAGGATGTTCATGGGGTCTCCCATGAGCACGGATCCTTCCTGCTGGGCTTCCCGTATGGTTTCCAGCAGCACAAGGGGATGGCGCGTATGGATTCCTGAAATGAAACGGATGGCCGCCTGTTCCCCTGCCAGGGCGTCCAGAACCAGCTGGGCAATGAATTGGCCGTGACGCAGCAGGAACTCCATGACGTCTCCCAGGATGGCTTCCAGTTTTTCAAAGGCCGGAAGATGAATGTTGGCATGGGTCCTGATGCCGGTGAACAGAGGTTCGTACCAGCGTTCCAGAAGCTCGGTCAGAAAAGCTTCCCGGTTGCCGAAGTGATAGACAAAGCTCCCTGTATTGGTGCCGGCCCGCAGGGACAGGCCGCGAACGGTAAGGGCGCGCAGCCCGGATTCCCCGACAATCATGGCACCCGTATTGAGCAGGTGCTCTCTGGTGGATTTCCGTTTGGGCATGAAGGTGAAGCTTGAACTTCCATGTGTGCCCCTTATCGGCCTGCAAGGCAAGGACTCGTTATGTCTGTTGCTGTAAAAAGCGGAACCGGGGCTCATCCTCTCCCCGGTTCCGCCGCCGGAGTCCTGAATGAATCAGGAGGTTGCTTTCAATTCCTTCCGCCGGGAGGCAATCCAGCGGGAGAAGAGTTTGGCCGTGGCCGGAATGATAAGCAGGTTCAGGATGGTGGCTGTCACCAGCCCGCCGAACTGGACGATGGCCAGGGGGCCGAGCAGTTCGCCTCCGGGCTGGTCAATGGCCCAGATCAGCGGGAGCAGCCCCAGCACGGTAGTCAGGGAAGTCATGATAATGGGGACCACGCGTTCCAGAGAACCCTCCCGTATGGCTTCCGCGGGTTCCATCCCCTGATGTTCCAGGGCCCGGTACCTGTTGAGCAGAATCAGGCCGCTGCGGATGGCGAAGCCGATGACGGTCACGAATCCCACAATGGAAGCCACGGAAAGAATGGGAGGAATGTAAGTTCCTCCAAACAGGGAGGACAGCGTACCGGGGGAGGCAAGGAAGACGGCTACGATGCCGCCCACCAGGCACAGCGGTATGTTCACCAGGGTCAGCATGGCGCGCCGGACGCTTCCCAGTGCGGAGGAAAGGAGCAGCACGATGAGCACCATGACGATGGCGCCCAGGACGTAAAGCCGTTGTGATGCGGATTCCCGTGCTTTGATAGTGCCGTCATAGTCTACGGTACAGCCCATGGCGTTCATTACCGGGTCCAATTGTTCCCGACAGGCTTTCGCAAGGTCTCCCAGGTTGGAATTGGGGGAGGGATTGCAGGAAATCATGGCTTTCCGCATGGTGTTGTCCCTCAGGATGAGGTTGGAAACTTCCTCCCGGTATACCTGTGCCACGTCGTCCAGGCGCACGGTTTTTTTATTGGGGGAAATGAGTTCCAGGTTTTTGACATCTTCCATGGACGTTTTAAGTCTGGGGTCAATGCGCAGGACAATGTTCCAATGGTCCTGGTTTTTGATGACTTCTCCCAGTTTTTGTCCGTTCATGGCCGTGGAAACCTGTTCCGCAGCATTCGCCATGGTCAGGCCGTAGGAAGCCAGGGCTTCCTGATTGTATTGCACGCGAATGGTATCCACCATAATTTCCCGGTTGGCGCGTGCATCCGCCACTTCCGGCATGTTCTCCAGAATTTCCTTGGCTTTCCGGGCCGCCAGGCGGAGCTGGGGCAGCTCTGTGCCGTAAATGTTGATGGCGATTTCCGAGTTGGAGCCGGACAGAGCGGAACTGATGCGATGGGCCAGCGGATAGCCGATCATGGAGCTGGTGCCGGGGATGCCGTCAATGCATTTCTTGATGGCGGCGCGCAATTCTTTCTGGTCTTTCTTCAGATCCACGCGCACGAGCAGCTCGGAGGCGCTGACGGGTTCTGCGTGTTCGTCGTTTTCCGCGCGTCCCGTGCGCTGGGTGACACTGAGAACCCCCGGAATCTGTTCAATATCTTTCATCACTTTCCGGGAGATGCGCTCCGTTTCATCCAGGGAAGTTCCCGGCACCGTGCTGACGAAGACTGTGTAGCAATCCTCGTTGAACGGCGGCAGGAAACTGGTTCCGAACGTGGAACCCAGCCACAGGGCCAGCAGTGTAATGGCCGTCATGATGGCGCAGACCGTTTTGGAAAAGCGCAGGCAGAATTCCAGGATGGGGGCATAAATGCGTTTAATGAGGCGGGAGCTGAAGGAATCCCCGCTTTCCAGAGTAGCGGCGTTTTTGCTTTTCTTGAACCATATGTAACAGAGAACCGGAGTGATGGTGACAGCTACAATAAGGGAAGAAAGCAGGGCCAGCATGTAGGAGATCCCCAGGGGCCGGAAAAACTGGCCTTCCAGACCGGACAGGAAGAGCACCGGAGTGAATACCAGCAGGATGATGACGGAGGAGAAGGAAATGGAGCCTACGATTTCGCTCTTGGCTTTCATCAGAACCTCATACTTGCTCTTGCGCTTATCTTTCGGCAGGGCGGCGTTCCTGTTCAGGTGCCTCCAGGCTATTTCCACGAAAATAATGGCGTTGTCCACCACGTCTCCCACGGCTACGGCAAGGCCGCCCAGGGTCATGATGTTGATGGCCAGCCCGAAGGCGGGGAACATCATCATCCCGAACAGGATGGACAGGGGCATGGAAATCAGCGTGATGATGGCCGTGCGAAGGTTCAGCAGCGTCAGGAAGATGACGATCATGACCACCGCTCCGGCAATGAGGAGGGTTTCCGTGCCGTTATCCAGGGACATTTCAATAAAATCCGCCTGCCGATAGGCTGCGGTGTGCAGTTTCATTCCCTTGGGAAGCTGGCTTTGGCTGAATTCCCTGACGGCTGCATCCACGGCCTGTGTCAGGGCCAGAGTATTGGCTCCCGGCACCTTCTGCACGGAAAGCACTACGGCGTCTTCCCCCATAAATCCGGCATCTCCCCGCCGCGGCGCACCGTCTATCTTGACTTCCGCCACATCCTGGAGCCGGAGTATTCCGGAGGCATGGTCCGGAACCAGGGCGCGGTTGAGCTGTTCAATATTGGCGGTGCGGGTATCCTGCTGGATGGGGAGTTCCTGCCCGGCTACATCCTCCAGATACCCTGCGGGGACGGAAGATTGGGATTCCTGAATAGCCGTTTTCAGGCTGGAAAGGTCCACCCCGGCCAGTTTGAGTTTGTTGGGATCATAAATCACCTGGTATTCCGGCAGACGCCCGCCCAGCACCGTGACCTGCCCCACCCCGGGAATGGCCAGCAGGCGCGTGCGCAGCTTGTATTCCGCCAGTTGCCTCATGTCCAGCTGGGAGGTATCCTTGTCTCCAGTCAGGGCGATGAGCATGATTTCCCCCGTTATGGAGACGATGGGGGCCAGCTCCGGGGATGTCCCTTCCGGCAGGGATTCCCGGACTGCTCCAAGACGTTCCGTTACAATCTGCCGGGCCTGGTAGATATCTTTGTTCCAGTCGAAATCCACCCATACGAAGGAAAGCCCGCTGCCGGAGGAGGAGCGGACGCCTTTGACTCCGGCGGTTCCGTTCATGGCGGACTCAATGGGAATGGTGATGTATTGTTCCACTTCTTCCGCAGTAAGGCCGGGGGCTTCCGTCTGGATGGTGACACGCGGGACCTTCAGTTCCGGGAATACGTCCACGGGAATGTTCTTCACCACGAAAATGCTGATGATTGCCAGCGCAATCGTCAGCAGGATCACAGTAATCCTGTTGTTCAGGCAGAATGAAATGAGAAAGTTCATGGATTCTGATTGCTGAATACCTAAGATTCAAGGGTTTATTCCAAGGAAATCCGGGGTATTTGTTCCTTAATCTTTTATTTTGTACATCGTTTAGTGTTCTCCTTCGTGGAACTGGCCGTCCGCGTGGAAGTGCCCGGCTGCTTTTTTGCTTCCGGCCTCTCCGGTGGGCAGGATGTATTTCAATTCATACCCGCCCTTGGTGACGATAGTCTGTCCCGGCATCAGTCCCTTGACGGGCGTTTTTCCCTGACGGGAAGGCAGTGTTTCCACTTTTTTCATGACAAATGTATCGTTTCCCGCCTTGATGAAAACCACGTCGTTCACCCCTACCTTGACGACGGCGCTGTTGGGGACGGGAATGAAGCCCTCCGCGGCGGCGTCATGGGAGTACAGATCCAACCGGGCCAGCTGGCCGGCATGCGTCCCTTCCGGTATGCGGTCCGGGGTAAAATACAGGGCCCTGGACTGGGTGGCGGGATCTACCTGTTCGGCCACCCTCAGGGAGCCGTTCAGCAGTTCCGTGTTTTTACCGCTGGTCAGGGCCAGCCGGGCTTTTGCATAATGGACGGGATCCGTCCCATAAATGGTCGTGGTAAATTCCAGATCCCCTTTATTGGTCATGACGAGGGCAGGCGCGCCCTGTTCTCCCCAGGCCCCTTGGGTCATGTTCACGGACTGAACGGAACCATCCGCCGCTGCGTATATGTAAAGAAGGTTATTTTTCAATACGCCGGACTCCATCACCAGTTTCAATTTATTGTTGCTGGCGTTCAGGGCAGCCCGGAGGCTGTGGATTTCCGCCTCTTTGAATTGGATGGAAGTATTCAGTTCGCTGTTGCGGGTGCCGATTTTTTCCAACTGGGCCCGGCGTTCCCTGAGGGTTCCGAGTTCTGCTGCGGCACGGTCCAGCGCGGCCCTGGCCTGGGAGGCGTTTCCTTCCATTTCCACAATATCCGGGGATGCCAGCGTGTACAGCAGTTCCCCTTTGCGCACTTGTTGTGCGGATTTGACGTTGAATGTCACGCGCCCTGCGGCGGGAAGGGCGTATGTGGTTACCGCATGGGGAGGAATGACCATCTGCCCGTGAAGGGTTTTCGCCGCTCCGTGGGAGGTTTCCTCCACTTTCTCAAAGCGCATGTCCAGAGAATGGCGCGCTTTTTCATCCACATGCACGGGAATCATGTCTCCCGGTTGGCTGGAATTTTTTTCCGCAGACTCCTCGCGTTCATGGTCGCCCGTGCATGCTTCCCCTTCCGCGTGCTGGTGACCTTCCAGTTCATGGTCGCCTGTGCAGACGGCTCCGTCCGCATGCCTGTGTTCTTCGTGGGCGTGGCCCTGAGTACAGGTTTCCCCTGCCTTGTGCTGATGGTCGTCATGGCCGTGATCCGCCGTGCAGGCGGAACCGTCCTCGTGTTTGTGTTCCGCAGGGGCAGGCTGTTCTCCGCGTGCGGAATGGAGACAGAAAGCAGGAGCCAGTCCCAGCATGATGGAAAAATAAAGATGTTTCATGTTCATTAAAGATGATGGAGGGTTGATGTGGGTTAAAGGTTGGCGTGGGTGAGGTAGCGGAGCTGGGCCTGAACGGCCAGAAGCTTGTCCAGATTGTCCAGGAAAGCCAGGCGGCTTTCGTAAAGCTGGTGGCGGTTTTCCGCCAGTTCCAGCAGGGATGCTTCCCCAATTCCGTGCAGCTTTTCCATGGTCCGGACGGAGGCGGCGAAGGATTCCATGCGCTGGAGTTCCGTGCGGCAGTGGCGGAGCGCCATCTGCTGGCTTGCGTCAAGCTGGCGGGCGTTGAATAATTCCGTTTTCCAAAGCTGGATGGTTTCCTGTCTGGACAAGTCCCGTGTGCCTCGGGCTTCCGCAATAGCCTTGCGGTTGCGGTTCCAAAGGGGAAGATTGAACCCTATTTCTCCGCCTACTTCCTTTTCTCCTTCGTCGCGGGTGAAGGAGGGGCCGAGCTCCAGTTCCGGGTACTGCCGGCGGATTTCCGTTTTGAATAATGTCTCCGTGGTGGCGTAGGTCGCCAGTTGTGCCTTGATTTTTGGAGAGGCGGTCAAGGCTGAAGGGCTGGGAGCCGATACGGCGGCGGGAAGCTGGAAACTCTGTTTCGTCAGGAAACCGAGTTTCCGCACCGCAGAAGGATGCAGGCCCATCAGCTTGACGAGTTCCATCTTCTGCTCCAATTCCGTTTCCGTCACGGTTTGGAGTTCCCGGATAGCGTCATTCATCCGCTGGGAGGCTACCTGCCGAGAGGAAAAATCCACTTCCCCCGCGCCGATAAGCTGTTCAATCATGCCGTTTTCCCGTCGGATGGCATCCAGCCGTTCCCGGATGACCGTCTTGCGGCGCTGGGTAACGGCCAGTTTGCTCCATGCCTGGTCCAGGGAACTGAGAAAATCCAGTTCAGCCTGGCGGAGGGTCCAGAAGTCGGCCTCCTTGTATTGTTCCGCCACTTTTTTTTCCAGGGCGGGGAGGCCGGTTACGGGAATGGTGAAGCCCAGGCTGCCGGACATGTTGACCGTATTTTCCTGGAGGACTTGTTCAATATCCCAGGAAAAGGAGGGATCGTTCCACCAGCCCGATTGCCTGGCTACTTCATTGCTGGAAGCCAGTTTCAGCCGGGCTTTGTTCAGATCCGGATTCATGACCAGGCCGATCTGGCGAGCCTGGTTCTGAGTGATTGAGGTAGGGGAATCTACGCGGGACGCCTCTTTCCAGGAGGCTTCCTCCGCGTTCAGGTCGATAGGCGCGCTGTGGTAGACGCTGCATGAGCTGAGCAGGGCTGCCAGGCCTATTCCGGCGAAGAATGGTGTGGATTTCATGATGGAAAAGATAATAAAAACAGTTCGGTCCAATCAGGTTTGGACAATGCGGCGAATAATTCCGCGGAAACAAATAAAAGCGGCCGCCGTATTAAAGGCAGCGTACCGCAGGAAACGCCCTTAAGGACGTTTCTGAAAAAGAGCCGTTAAATCAGCAGGGGAAGTTGAAAGCCTTCATGCGTCGGACCGGTGTTCCTGAAGGGGTCAGGGGGAACCGGTGTTGCGGAATCCGATGTTTGGCTTGTTAAAAGAAGAGGCCGGGCCAGATGGTGGAAATCCGGCAATGTCTGCCAGATGACATAAGGCTGGGGCAGAGGTGCATGAGGAACGGGAACCGTCAGATCATTAATCTCCAGCTGCCGGTGTTCGCAGAGGTGCCCGGCCAAAGGGCTGGAAGAGCCGGTACGGGGCTCATCGTCCCCGTGGCATTCGCAGGGGGCGGCATCCTGATGGCAGGAACAGGAAAAAATGAAAATTTCTTCATGGCACGGGCACACGGAAACCATACCCGTTCCGCCTACGACGACCAGCAGAAGGGTGAGCAGCATGATGCCGGTGCGCAATGCTCTAACCATGGTATGCCGCGAATCCTAGAAAGGAGCCGTGAAAGCGTCAAGAGCAAAAGTGGCGGATGTCTGAACCCTGAAGGAAAGGCCGTTATTTTTCCGCCGCTTTGCGGAGCAGGTCCACAGTGTGTTCAAAAGCTACGCCGCGGACATCAATGATCCGGGAGTTTTCCGCGATTGCTCCGGTGATTTCCTCCCGGAATTTACCGGACTGTTCTTCCGTGAGCAGGTTTTTGGAGCTCAGGGAGCGCGTGATGAGCTGGAGGACGTACCCTGTTTCCACGAAAGACTGGCGTCCCACGGCTTTCTTCATGGCTTCCATGAATTCCGGGGCATGTTCGGGCGGCAGGCCGGCCACGGCCTTTTCATAAGCACGGATGAAGGAATCCACCGGGGCTTTGGAAACTTCCGTCTTGGTGAGGTCAAAGCTGGATTGATAAGCGAGAGCTCCTTCTTCCGCCAGTTGAAGGGCGTTTTTCCCGAATTTGTTGACGGCAGTCATATCCGCTCCTTTTTCCAGCAGCAGGGCCGCCACCTGGAAATTACCGCGCATGGCTGCCAGCATGAGGGGCGTAAAGCCGTTGCCCTCCCGGTTGTTGATGTCTGCTTTCCTTTCAATCAACATGTCGGACAGGCGGTCCAGCCCGCTCCAGGAAGCCCAGTGCAGCGCGGTCCACCCGTCCTTGTCCTTCCGGTCGATTTCCACGCGGGGGTCTTCCAGAAGCCGGTCCAGATAAGGGGCCCGAGTGGCTTCCAGCTTCAGCGTGGTCTCAATGTTGTTGTAGTTGGCGTAGCATACCCACATGACAGGAGTTCTGCCATGGGGATCCGTCATGTTGACAAAAGCCTTTCCTTCTGCCGCAGCCAGTTCTTCCCCTTCCTTCAGGGTTTGTTCGAATTCCTTCATTCCCTTGACTCGGGCTTCCTTCTCCTCCTGTTCGGAGGAAGCGTTGACTTCTTTGGCCTCCGCTTTCTTCATTACGGTGATAAGGTCCAGGGCCGGGTTGGGATCTCCGGAGAAAGATTTGGAGACCAACAGGCTGAGACCGCCGAGGAGGGAGCTGAAAGCTACCAGGATGAGGGAATCCACAATGATGTTGCGCGTGTGCTGGTTCATGGTCTCGTAAGGTCAGGAGTTGGCTTCCGTAAGTTCTTCCGCCGTCAGGGCGGGATCCGTTTCCGCTTCAATGGCGCTGATGGGTGGCGCTGCCGCGTCTTCCTCGGGATGGTCCGAGGTGATGGTCCTGCGGGTCATGATAATGGCGATGGGGCTGATTACGGCCATGGCCAGGTAAATGGTCCACATGAATTCCGGGGAGTCCCAGAAGCCGATGTGCCCGGTATCCATCTTGGCGCAGATGCCGTCATAGCAGAGGTAGGCGACGAGCAGGCCGCCGATGATGCCATTGATGGGTTTGGCGATGAACATGGGAAGCGCCGCCAGAGACATGTAGGAAGCCACTTTGTCTTTCGGAGCTACCCGCGCCACATATTCGGAGAAGCGGGGAGAGAAGAGCAATTCCCCGAATGCGAATACCAGGATCTGCGCCACAATGGCTACCAGATACGCCTGGGAGCGCGTTTCGATGCCGGGCACCAGGTAGTACCATTCAATGGGAATGGCCATGAAAACGAGAGAGAAAGCGGAGATGGACATGCCCGCAATCATGAGACCAACGGTAGAGAAGCGGCCCAGCACCGGAATGAGCAGGATGAGGCCGGAGACAATGATGGCCGGGTTGACGGCATTGATGGATCCTATGGCAAAATCGTCATATAGCGTCCGCACGTAGTATTTGGGCATCACCAGGAATTGCAGCGTGAAAACGATGCGCACGCCCATGGTCAGCACCAGGAAGAGGATAAGTTTGCGGAAGGCGGATTCCTTCCATACCTCCATGAAGAGCTGGAGAGGTCTGCGGAGGGGGGCATTGATGTTCGCCTCCCGTTCGCTGGGTTCCGCGTAGTTGTCTTCATTAATAAAACGGGTGGTGATGCAGCCCAGCAGCACCATCAGCGTTCCGAAGTTGATGATCCAGTACCCGCCGTCCACGGCGCCGAAGTGCTTGCGGAAAAATTCAATCAGGAACACGTTCGCAATGACGGCGGAAATGTTCATCAGCAGGTAGTAGATATTGAAGCCCGTGGAACGCGCTTTCAGCGGGGTGAAGCGCCGGATGGAAGTCTGGATGACGGGGGACATGAACGCCGTGCCGAAGGACATAATCAGAATGCCCGCCATGACGGCCAGCCTTCCAGAGTCCACGGTCGGGCTGAGGTCCGGACCGAAGCCCATGATAAGGCGCCCGGCAATGAGGATGATGAAGCCGATCAGGTAAGTGCGCCGTATGCCGATGATGTCGCAGATGGAACCCACCGCGAAGACGAAGGCGGAGATGAAAAGGGTGTACAGGCCTACCCAGAGGGCGGCGTCCGCATCGTTGAAGCTGCAATAGTCCGTCAGGTAGAGGACGAATACCGTAATCATGGAAAAATAGGCCATTCCGTCGAAGAACTGGACGACGTTGGTAAGCCAGAAATCCTTGGATACGGTTTTCAGGATTTTGAATTCCGAAAAATATTTGAGGATGGGGTTTGCGGACTCATTCATGGAGAGATGGAAACGGTAAGGAAAAGTTGACGACGGTGAAAGAGTGGGTTACACGCATCCCCGTTTCAAGATTTTTTTCTCCCGAAGGCCGGTTTAACCGGAAAAATGCGCTTCACCGCCAGGCCCCCCCCTCTATCTGGGCAAAATACGCCGGAAGCCTGCCACGTGGCACCATGACAGCGCTTTCAGGCATTGTTCCACAGCCATGGCGTCCGAAGGCAGCACGGGCCACAGCCCGGCTTCCTTCAGCCCTGATTTGGCTATTTCCGCCGCTTTCCATTCGCGGAACTGGGTGGGAAGGGCGGAGAAAGTGAAAAAGGCCCAGCAGGCCAGCCCGATGGCCAGCGCGATCTGGAATTTCAACAGTCCGGTCGCCAGCATTCCCAGCAGGATAAGAGCTGTGAAAAAGGGAATCATCGTGGCGCGCGCAGAGGCGGTTTTGCGGGCTTTTGCCGCCTCCGGGTCTTCCCGGACCAGGCTGCTCATGGCCCAGGTATGGGCTACGCAGGCCATCCGGCCTGCGGTCACCTTGCCTTCCCATGCCGGAGGAAGGCTGATGAATCCGTTTTCATCCACTCCGGGAAACCGGGCTTTCTCCAGTTTCCGCTGGCGTTTTTCCGCACCGTCCAGGCGGTGGATTAATCCAGCCGGGCCGGGGAAACCGGGCAGTTCCCGGGATTCGTAGGTGCGCAGGGGAATGATGCCTTTGGTGAAACGCAGCGCGGCAATGACACCGAGCACGACCACGGAAAGGAAAATCACTACTGCGAATAGCATAGACGGCTTTTTCTCATATGCCCGTGTGTCCGTCAATCTCTCCGGCTGGCATGAAGCCGTCCTTCCCGGCCAACAGCCGGGTGCGGATGCGGACATCGTTTTTTCCTTCTTTTCACGCCCGGAACGCTTGGAAAACGGTGGGATGGCGCTTATGTCGGAATGATCTGCGGTTCCGGGTGTTCCTCTGGGCGGGCACAACATTCCGGCATGGATTTTCTTCATGTCGGAGGCGCTGGATTTGGGTTGATTTTCCGGCGTTTTTCATGTAATGGCTGACCGCAATGGTCCATATTCGGGAATGCATGAGGAGGTGGCTGCCGTTTGTCATAATGGCGGCTTCCCTGGGTGTGTCTCCCGCCCAGGATGTGGCGAGCCCCGATGCCGCGGATCTGGATTTGGACCTGGTCAAACTGAAAAGTGGCCCCAAGGGCAGACAGAGGGAGGCCATGAGGAAGGTCCTCCTGCTTGTGCATCTGAAGCAAAAGGAAACGTGGCTGGCGGAATCCACGGGGGATGAGGCCGTGCATCTGGCGGCGGAGATTTCCTTCCGCCGGTATTTGGCTTCAGTGAATATGGACGGATGCCCGGAGGAATTCAAGCGCGCTTTCCTGCGGTATGCAAAGCTCCTGAATTCCTTTAAAGAAAAAGATTTGAACAGTGTCGCGGATTTTCCTGCGGTCCCTTTGCAGGTTGCCGGAAGGGAACTGTTCCGGGTGTTGCTTACTTACCGTCTGGAACCGGAGCATCTGCTGGAGGAAATGAAAGCGATGGTGGATGAGGAAATTGAGGGGAAAGAGGAGCTGTCTGCAGGACAGATGATGGATATTGTCCGGGGAATGCGGGAAGCCCTGCAATCCGGAAGCCGCCCCTTTCCAGCGGAAAGGCCTCCGGAAGACAGGGTTTCCGGGATGTAGCGGCTTTTCATGGATGGCATGCCGGTACCGTGAGGAATCTTGTGGAGGCATGCCGGAAGTCCGCTCCGGCTATTCCGGAAGGAAAATGGATTAAGACGGCTGTACGTCAGGGTTTCCAGGCGGCGGCCATCAGAGTCTGGAAATGGGGCGGGTCCGGCTCCCTGTCCACAATATCCGTGTGGATGTTCCGGAATCCCGCTTCCTTCAGCATGCTTTCCAGGGCGGCGGGCGTGAAGCCCAGCCAGCGGTCCGCGTAAAGTTCACGGGCTTCCTCCTGTCCATGCTGGAGCAGATCCAGCACCACCAGGCAACCGCCGGATTTCAGGATATCCCACGCAGCTTCCAGCGCTTTGGACGGTTTTTGCGCATGGTGCAGGGCCTGGCTGAGCAGGGCCAGATCCACCGTGCCGGGTTTAATGGGCGGCGCTTCGATGTCGCCCAGGCGGTATTCCAGATTGTCCAGCCCGTGTTTGCGCGCCAGCTCCTGCCCCAGCTCCACCATGCTGGGGGAGTTGTCCACGGCGATCACCTGTTTGGCGCTGGGGGAGATGAGCTGGGAAACGAAACCTTCCCCGGCTCCCAGGTCCGCCACTACGTCATAGTTCAGAATGCGGAGGAGAGCTCCGGCCAGCGCTTTCCAGGAACGGCCTGGCGCGTAGTTCTTGCCCAGACGGCACACTACTTCGTCAAAATAGGCCTGGGTGCGGTTTTTGCGCTTGTCCAGGATAACCTGAAGGGCTTTTTTATCCGTTTCCGCCTCCGGCAATTCCTCGCAGGCTTTCAGGGCTACGTTGTGCAGATCGCCTGCCAGGGAAAGAGTGTAAAAGACGTTTTTGCCGGAACGGGCGTCCTCCACCACCCCTTCCTGCCGGAGCTGGGCCAGCTGGGTGGAGATGCGGCTTTGCCCCATGCCGAGAATTTCCTGAAGTTCCGCGACGCTCAGGGATTCTTCATTCAGAACGTTGATAATGCGCAGGCGGGTGGGATCTGCCAGGAGTTTGAGCGTTTTTAGGGTTGACTTCATAGCGGAATAATATATCAACACATCGAGATTTATCGATATGAGCAGAAACACCCCTCACATCTTTACGTCGGAATCCGTTGGAGAAGGCCATCCGGACAAGGTGGCCGACTACATTTCCGACTCTATTTTAGACGCCTGCCTGGCTCAAGACAAAACTAGCCGCGTTGCATGTGAAACGTTGGTGAAGAGCAATATGGTCATCATTGCCGGAGAGCTGACGACCAAGGCGGTGATCGATCCGGAAAAAATCGCCCGCCAGGCCATTCGGGAGATCGGGTACTGCAACAGGCAGGACGACGACGTTTTCCATGCGGATACCGTCTTTTTCACGAATCTGCTCACGGAACAGTCCCCGGATATTGCCCAGGGGGTGGACGCCCGGGAGGCGGAGGGCAAGGGCCATGCGGAGCAGGGCGCCGGAGACCAGGGCATTATGTTCGGCTTCGCAACGAATGAGACGCCGGAGCTGCTTCCGGCCCCCATCGTGTTTGCGCACAAACTGCTCATTGAGCTGGCCAGGAGGCGCAAACGCGGGCATGTGGACTGGCTGCGCCCGGACTGCAAGTCCCAGGTGGCTGTGGCCTATGACGAAGACGGGCGTCCCGCGCATATTGAAAACGTAGTTATTTCCACCCAGCACACGGAAGACGTGGACCATGACACGATTTACTCATATTGCGTCAAACTCATTAAAAATGTGCTTCCTGCGGAGCTTCTGGATGAGAGGACGGAATATTTCATCAACCCCACCGGGAAATTCGTCGTGGGCGGTCCCCACGGGGATTCCGGCCTGACGGGCCGCAAAATTATTGTGGACACGTACGGCGGCATGGGACGCCACGGCGGCGGAGCCTTTTCCGGAAAAGACCCGTCCAAGGTGGACCGTTCCGCCGCGTATATGTGCCGCTGGGTTGCCAAGCACATTGTGGCTGCCGGACTGGCGGATAAATGTGAATTGCAGGTGGCTTACGCCATCGGCTACCCCGCTCCGGTTTCCATCCGGGTGGATACGTTCGGTACCGGGAAGGTGGAGGAAATATCCATTGAAAATGCGCTGGAAAACATCTTTTCCTTCAAGCCTGCGGATATGGTGGAACAGCTGAACCTGCTTCGGCCTATTTACCGGAAGACGACGCACTACGGGCATTTCACCAATCCGGAGCTGCCCTGGGAACAGCTGGACGAAACGCGCCTGGCCTCCCTGAAACAACTTCTTCATTAATTCCTACGACAACGCTTACAGACATGTTTTCAGAAACGGAACAATACAAGGTGCGCGATATCGGCCTGGCGGATTTCGGACGCAGGGAACTGGATATTGCGGAGCATGAGATGCCCGGCCTGATGGCCGTGCGTGAAAAGTACGCTGCAGCCAGGCCCCTGGAGGGCGTGCGCATCATGGGCTCCCTGCACATGACGGTGCAGACGGCCGTGCTGATAGAAACGCTGACGGCTCTGGGCGCTTCCGTCCGCTGGGCGAGCTGCAACATTTTCTCCACCCAGGACCACGCCGCCGCCGCCATCGCCAAATCCGGCACCCCCGTCTTCGCCTGGAAGGGGGAAACGTTGCGGGAATACTGGGACTGCACGTGGAAGGCCATGAACTTTCCGGACGGGCTGGGGCCGCAGCTGATTGTGGACGACGGCGGAGACGCTACCCTGCTTATCCACCGCGGGTATGAAATGGAGGAAGGCTCTGACTGGGTGGATACCCCGTCGGAATCGGAAGAAGAGGAAGTCGTCAAGGCCCTGTTGAAAAAAATTGCCGCGGCGACTCCGGGCATTTTCCATCGCTGGCTTCCCGAGCTGAAGGGCGTTTCCGAGGAAACGACCACCGGCGTGCACCGCCTGTACCAGATGCAGGCCGCCGGCCGTCTGCTGATTCCGGCCATCAACGTAAACGATTCCGTAACCAAGTCCAAGTTTGACAACCTGTACGGCTGCCGTGAGTCCCTTGTGGACGGCATCAAGCGGGCCACGGACGTGATGGTTGCCGGGAAGGTGGCCGTCGTCTGCGGCTACGGGGACGTAGGCAAAGGCTGCGCCCAGTCCCTGCGCGGCATGGGAGCCCAGGTGGTCGTGACGGAAATAGACCCCATCTGCGCTCTTCAGGCAGCCATGGAAGGTTACCGCGTACTGACGGTGGAAGACACGCTGGGCTGGGCGGATATTTACGTGACCACTACGGGAAACTGCAACATCATCCGCATCGAACACATGGAAAAAATGAAGGACCAGGCCATTGTCTGCAACATCGGCCACTTCGACAATGAAATCCAGGTACACAAGCTCCAGACGTATCCCGGCATCAGGCATCTTAACATCAAGCCGCAGGTGGACCGCTACACGTTCCCGTCCGGCAACAGCCTGTATCTTCTGGCGGAAGGCCGCCTGGTCAACCTGGGCTGCGCTACGGGTCATCCCAGCTTCGTGATGTCCAACAGCTTCGCCAACCAGGTGCTGGCCCAGCTGGAACTGTGGAATACCCGTAAAGACCGTTCCGTGGGCGTGGAAGTGCTGCCCAAGGTGCTGGATGAGGAAGTGGCGCGGCTGCACCTCGCCAAGATAGGGTGCAAGCTGACTGTCCTGCGTCCGGAGCAGGCGGACTACATCGGCGTTCCGGTGGAAGGTCCTTATAAGCCGGACTTTTACAGGTATTAACCTTGTCAAGGTTTTCTTTTCCTGGCCGTTCCGCGCAGGCCTGTCCGGCGGAACGGCTTTTTTGTTTTCCCGATGATGGAGGGAAGCAGGATAACGGTACGTTTATTTTTTTTCCTGTTTTTTATGCAGGTTCCCTGCTGTTAGTGAAAAAAAGGAAGACTTTTTATCCGGTCTTTAATGTTCAAATACCTTTGCAGCAGGCAAAACGGGAGCAATCTTGGAATGCTGACCAGCCAGAGCCTCGGCCTGCATTGCAGAATGTTCCAAAACCATTTGAGTTTGGTAAGAAGGCTGTTATCGAATGAAGCATAGGGGAAGAGCAGGAGCCTTCTCTGTTCCGCCTGAATCAGACTCATCAGGCGATCGGCGGCCTGGTATGTTATTTCCCCGGACTTATGCTTTCCGTATACCTCTTTCATGATCATTATCCAGGTTGTTATCAGGAATTCCGATCTCTTGATCAGGATTGTCCTGGGGTTCCCGCTCTTAAAATTGCAGATATTACTGTTGTGTCTCCGATAGTACGAACACCGTTTGCCGGATGCGACCATGCCTGATTTTTTCAAATAGGCGCGCATGGACAGCATTGTATCGTCCGCAATGCCAGGCCCTGAGGGCAAATATTCGAAGTCGCTGAACAAAGACCTGTGGTACATGGCATTTCCGCCAAAACAGCTGTAAACATGGGAAATGTCAAAAATACATTCCCTGTAGGGTTTGACGACGACGGAATCTGAATCTGGCAACATGCGTCCATAAGCGGGTTGTCCATCTTCATCGATTTCATTATAAGAATGGCAGTAAACCAGATGACCGGGATATTTTTCCGCCAGAGATGCCAACGAGGAGATCCTGTCTTCCCGGGCGATGTCATCGCCGTCAAACTTGATAATCCATTCCCCCCGGGACAAATGAACGGCACATTGCAAATTCCCTGCAATTCCCCGGTTGCTTTCGTTACGGTGGAGAATAATACGCCGTCCTTCTCCCTCTTTTTCCACCATTTCTTCCAGGCATTCAAAAGAACCGTCCTGAGAAAAATCGTCCGAAATAATTATTTCCCATTCTCCTGGATAATCCTGTTTTAAAATAGCCCGAAACTGTTCCTTGATAAAACGTTTCTGATTGTAACAAAGAAGAATGGCTGAAATCATGAAATCGAATAAACAGTTTAAGTTTTTTTAAACTGTCTAAAAATAACGAATTCCAAATTCGATTGGGGAATTCCAAATCCGCTGTAATTAAAAAGAGATTGCGTGCGGTTGTTTCTGCATGACAGGAGAGCCTCTTCGCAGAAAGGAAATAAAACTGATGATCAATAATTTTCTTTGAAATACGGACTTTCTGGCAGGTATGGATGTTTCTGCCGGAATGGGAATTGATGGGGTTACCCGGATGGAATCATGAAGACGGAAGATTCCGGTCATTGGGGAAGCTTATTTTCAGAAGTTCCTTTCTTTCAAAATTTAACCTTGACTCCGGATTTGGAATCCGTGTAATATGCCCCGCACTCTTTTTACTGTGCGTGCACTCAGAGAGCAAATCCCTTTTTTTCAATAATTTATGTTGAAGGGTACGGTTTGTTTCTCAACATCAAACGGCCATGGATACTTCTTCCCGGAAAACGTCTCTTGTTGTATTGTTCAACCATCAGTATGAACGTAACATTCCGGTAATCAGAGAGCTTTATTCAAGACGCTTTTCCGGGTTGCTTCAATTAATGCCCTACTACAAGGGAGATGCCCCTGACGTATGTTCCGTCTTCGGGAATTCTTTCCAGTTCTATAATTATATTTTGCAGTCCAGGGAAAGAATCAGGCAGTTGGAGGGCGATTATTTTCTTATTATCGGAGACGATCTTCTTTTAAATCCCAGGTTTGACGAATTTTCAACGCCGTCCCTGCTGGGAATCCATGGGGAGGATACGTGTTACCTTGACGGTTTTGTGGACGTTTCTCTGCCGGTGTGTTACCGGGGAACGGCGGAAGCCCACCATTTTTCCATAACCCCTCCCGGTATTGATGCGGAAAGCGTCAACAGGAACGTTCCGTCCTATGAGGAGGCCAGGCGGATTTTAAAATCCAGGAACCTCATGCGGCATGATGAATTGTCGCGCGTACGCATGTTTCTGCCCAAATGGAGCCCCGGGGGGATTCATGCGAATTGGAAAGTGTTGAAGGGCAGGGTATGGCATCTGCTGAATTACTGGAAGCACCGGATTAAAAAATACCGGTATTCCTATCCTGTCGTTTTCGGATATTCGGACATTGTCTGCATTCCGAAAGGGAAATTAGACGATTTCTGCCGTATCCTTGAAGTGTTCTCCGCATGGAACATGTTTGTGGAGCTGGCCATTCCCACGGCGTTGCAGCTTCTTCCCGGAACAAAGCTGTCTACGCTGGAGGACACGCAGTACAAGTCGGGAAACGTCTGGTTTCCCCAGGATCCGGAACACTTTGAAGCCATGAATGCCGTCATTGACGGGCTCGTGTCCTCTTCCGGAGGAGACCTCAGCGAGCTGCTTGCCTCCTTTCCGGAGGAATACCTGTATCTCCATCCCGTGAAATTGTCCCGTTTCGCCAGATAGTGGCGTTCATAAATTGTTTTTTATCCCATGATGAAATATGCTGTGATCGGAGCCGGGGTTTCCGGATTGTCCATGGCCGGAATGTTGCTGAAGAAAGGGCATGAGGTAGTCGTTTATGAGAGGGACTCCCGGCCCGGCGGCCTGATTAAATGCACGGAAGTACAGGGGAACCTGTATCATCGTGTGGGAGGCCATGTGTTCAATTCCCGGCGGCAGGAAGTGCTGGACTGGTTTTGGTCCCGGTTTGACAAGGAGCGCGATTTTGTTTCCGCCCGGAGACGGGCTGTTATTTCCCTGGAGGGCGGGGCTGTGGTGGATTATCCCATTGAGAACCACCTCGACCAGTTTCCTGAGGCCGTCCGTTCCTCCATCGTCCATGAGCTGCTGGAACTTTACAGGAATCCTCCCGCGGAGCCCCGCTCCCTGGGTGAGTTTTTTCTGAACCGTTTCGGAAAAACCCTGAACAGCCTTTATTTTACGCCGTACAATAACAAAGTGTGGAGGCAGGATATCAGCCAAATTGCCATGGATTGGCTGGAAGACAAGCTTCCCATGCCGAGCGTGGCGGAAATCCTGTTGAACAATATTGGGCACATCAATGAAAGCGCCATGGTGCACAGTTCTTTCTTTTATGCGAAAAACGGCGGTTCCCAGTTTCTGGCGGATACGCTGGCTCGCGGCCTCAAGGTCAGGTATCGGCAGGAAGCTGTAAATATCCTCCCGAAGGACGGGAAATGGCTCGTACAGGGAGAATTGTTTGACAGAGTTGTCTTTACGGGGAATGTCAGGCAGCTTGGGGATTGTTTTCCTTGCATGGATGAATTGCGCCCGTTTTTCCCCCGGATTTCAGAATTGCGCTTTCACGGAACCACTTCCGTGCTTTGCCGGATTTCCCCCAATGATTACAGCTGGATTTACATGCCCTCTCCATCCCACCGTTCTCACCGGATCATTTGCACGGGGAATTTTTCCAGAAATAATAATAACGGAGACATCACCACCGCGACTATTGAATTTTCCGAGCAAATGACGGAAGGGGAAATCAGTCGCCAGCTGGAGCTTATTCCCTTTTCCCCTGTGTATCTGGCCCATCACTGGGAAGAATATACCTATCCCGTTCAGGATGTTTCCAGCCGAACCCTCATACGGGAACTAAAGGAGTGCCTGGAACCGAAAGGCATTTATCTATTAGGCCGTTTTGCGGAGTGGGAATACTACAATATGGATGCGGCCATGGGGGCGGCCCTTGATTTGGATAAAAGGCTGGCTGCGGAGCAGATGACACGGGGATAAGTCAAATTCTGGACATTGTGGTGTATTTGAACGGGGGATTGTAAATCCGCCTGTTTTTAAAAAAGTTTGGATGTAGTTATAAAAAAATAACTATAAATAACTTATCGTGTTGAATGGTTTTTTGGTAATTAAAAAAATCCTGTTTCAATCCGTGGTTCCATGCACGGAGATGATTCTCCGTTAAAGTTTTCCATTGACAGCGGATTTACAACTCGTTATAGGTGCGGACGCAGAAGATGTGTTCCCGTTTTTAGGGACATGGTTTCCACCGGAATCTGGGAGTATGGCTATCCGTTATTGTTCTTTCGCGACCCGCGGCTATCATTTGCGGCAATGGATGCAGATGATGAGCCTGAGGCTGGCGGATTCCTCAGTGGAGTTGTCCTGTTGGAATCTTAATCGCCTGGAAAGGGAAGGAATCAGGGAGGCTATTCCATGGTTTGACCCGAATTTACAGGGTGCCGGGTTTTGGGTATGGAAACCCTTCATCATTCTCAAGGAGCTGGAACATTTGGAGGAAGGGGATTACCTGCTTTATACGGATGCGGGGCGCCCGCCGGGGAGGCTTTTCCATCATTCCTTGGAGCCGTTTGTCCAATGGCTCCGGGAGAAGGGGCAGGATATGATGCCGGGCGTGAATATTTCCTATTATACGGGAGGCCTTACGCGGTGGTGCAAGCAGAGCGTTTTTGATGAATTGAAGCTGGATAGCGGGTCTTTTGAACAGGCTCCCCTGATTCAGGGCTCCTTCCTTTTCTTGAAAAAATCGGAACAAAGCCTTCGAATTCTCCGTGAATGGATGGATTTGTGCCGTCAGTTCAAATTGGTGTCTTCTGCCACTACGGAAGAAGAGAGCCGTTGCCGCGATAATTTTGTAGCTCATACGCACGATCAGACGCTGCTGTCTCTCGTGGCGGCGCAACATCATCTGGACTGCCTGTATTCCGGGAAGGGCGTCATTCATCTGGAAGGCCGCAGGGCGTTTGAGCGGCATCCCGGCTTTGACGACAAAGACCCGGACTGGTTTTTGGAAGAGCTTGGCGCAAAGAAAGCGGAGCATCCCTTAATGCCCGTGCTTTGCTGCATGCAACAGGCGTTTTTCCTGTATGAAAAAGCCATGAATAAATTGATGAAGCTGGCGGGGTTGAGACCCCTCCGCGGGTTTTACGGTTGATGGACGGTTGTGTGCGGAAGGGGAGTTTGCCTGTTTCGGCCTCCGTGACGGATCTCTCCGGCCTGCTATGGACGAAAATAAAAAAGCGCCGGAAAAACCGGCGCTTGGAAAGGCAGTTTCCCGTGTGGCTTTTACCAGGAAGCGTCGAATTTGGGGATAGGCGTTCCTTTGCCTCCGGGGCTGTTTTCCGGAACTTTATAGGTTTTGCGCAGTTCGTGGTAACGCTTCTTGAGCTGTTCCACCGTAGTCTTGTAGGCAGGATCGTCAATGACGTTTTTCATTTGCATGGGATCCTTTTTCATGTCAAAGAGCATCCATTCGCCGCTGGTCCAGATGTAGGAAAGCGTGTAGCGGTCCGTCCGGATGCCGTCGTGGCGCGGGGCGTTGTGTTCGCCGGGATTTTCGTAAAAACAGTAGTAAATGGCATCCCTCCAGTTGTCGGGAGTTTTGCCCGTGAAAGCGGTGGGAAGCAGGGATACGCCCTGGAAGGTATTCATGTTTTCCGGGGTGTCCGCCCCTGCCGCAGAAACGATGGTGGGAGCGTAGTCGATATTCTGCACCATGGTGTTGTTGCGGATGCCCGCGGGAATTTTGCCGGGCCATCTCATGATGAGGGGCATGCGGAGGGATTCTTCAAAAATCCAGCGCTTGTCGTACATGCCGTGTTCTCCCATGTAGAACCCCTGGTCTCCGCAGTAGATGACCAGCGTGTCTTTCGCAATCCCCTCTTTGTCCAGATATTCCATAAGGCGGCCGATGCTGTCGTCCACGGACAGAAGGCATCCCAGATAATCCTCCATGTAGGCATGCCACTTCCATTCCGCAAACGCTTTCGGGTCCTTCAGTTTTCCGGATTTCATGCCGTCCACCAGGGATTTGGTGCGCTTGGCGTAATAGTCCGTCCAGGTTTTCTTTTCTTCCGGAGTCATGCGGTTCAACTCGCCCAGGTCCCAGCCGTAACCGGGGGAAACGATGCTTTTGCGCATTTCTTCCGGAACCTGGTCCTTAAGCACTTTGAGGTCGGAATAAATCGCCATGTGATTGGCGACTGTCTGCTGGTTTTTCTTCAGGAATTCCGGACGGTTGGCATAGTCGTCATGGAAGTTGGCGGGCGGCGTCATGCTGGAAGTGTCCACCTTGCCCAGGTGGCGCAGAGCAGGGCACCAGGCGCGGTGGGGAGCCTTGTGGCCCACAACGAGCAGGAAAGGCTTATTCTTGTCCCGGTTTTCCAGCCACTGGATGGATTTGTCCGTGACCACGTCCGTGGCATATCCGGGAAAACGCTTTGTCTGGCGTTTGCCGTCCGGCTTGAGGCTGATAAAGTCCGGATTGTAGTAACTGCCCTGGCCGGGGAAGATTTCCCACGTGTCGAACCCGGTGGGGTCCGATTCCAGATGCCATTTGCCGAAAAGGCCCGTCTGGTATCCGGCCTTCTGCAGCATTTTCGGGTAAGTGGGCTGGGAGCCGTCCAGCGGTCTTTGTCCGTTGAAGACAAAACCGTTCATGTGGGAATGCCTGCCGGTCAGGATGCAGGCACGGGAGGGGCCGCACAGGGAGTTGGCGCAGTAGCTGCGGTCAAAAACCATGCCTTGGCGTCCCAGTTTGTTGAAATTGGGCAGGGCCACGGGGGAATCATTATTGCCGGTGCCCAGCGTCTGGTAGGCGTGGTCGTCCGTAATGATAAAGAGGATATTCGGTTTTTTATTTTCCTCAGCCTTGGTTTGAGCTGAGAGGGGAGCTGCCGCCAGCAGGGCCAGAGTTCCGGCGATGATGGTTTTCAAAGGTCTCATATTGCCTGGAGGATATAGGATGACGGCGCCGTGTCAATGTCATAGGATTCCTTTTGCCGAGATTCTGCGTTATGGTATTCTTGCCCCATGCTTTCCTCTGCTCTGGAAGACACGCTGCGTTTATTCGGCAAGGAACGGTTCCGTCCCATGCAGAGGGATCTGGTGGAGTGCGCGCTGGAGGGCCGTTCCTGCATCGGTATTTTGCCTACGGGTTCCGGCAAGAGCCTTTGCTATCAGATTCCGGCGGTTCTGGGAAACGGGCTGACGGTTGTGGTTTCTCCGTTGATTGCCCTGATGCGCGACCAGGTGGCGGGGCTGGAAAAACTGGGCGTGGCCGCCGCCAGGTATGATTCGACCCTGGCGGAAGAAGATAAGGTCGCCCTGATGGACAGATTGAAGTCCGGAGGCGTCCGCCTTCTGTTTGCCGCTCCGGAGTCTCTGGAATCCCCGTGGATTCAGCAGGTCATGGAGCTTGTTCCCCCCGGCTTGTTCGTGGTGGATGAGGCTCATTGCCTTTCGGAATGGGGGCACAGTTTCCGTCCGGATTATCTGGGGCTGCCCGTTTTTTTCAGAAAGCACGGGTTCCGCAGCGTCATGGCGTTGACGGCCACGGCTACGGAGCAGGTGTGCCGCGATCTGGCCGGCCTGTTTGGCGTGAGTGATGAATGTATTTTCCGGGCTGCGCCGTACCGTGCGAATATCTTCCGCCAGGTGGAAACGTTGAAGGATCAGGATAAAACCGCGCGGCTGGTTGAATTGTTGAAAGAGGGAGGCCGCCGTCCTGCCGTGGTGTACACGCGGACCCGCAAAGATGCGGAAAACCTTTCCTACGAATTGGGAAAAGCCGGTTTCTCCGTCAAGTCCTACCATGCGGGCATGCCCCCGGAGACGAGGGGGCTGGTTCAGGATGAGTTTCTGGCAGGTACGGCGGACGTGCTGGTGGCGACGATTGCCTTCGGCATGGGGATTGACAAGCCGGACGTGCGTTCCGTGGTGCATTACCATCCCCCCGCCAGTCTGGAGGCGTATGTTCAGGAATCCGGCCGTGCAGGACGCGACGGCCTTCCTTCCTTCAGCCTGGTGATGTTGTCCGCCCGCGACAGCGTGGCCGTAGTCAACCGGCTGCATGCGGCGGAGCCGGACCGGCACGGCATGAAAGGGCTGGTATCTCTGTTGTCCCGCAGGGGGGAGCACATTGTTTCCCTGTATGAGGCTTCTTCCGTTTATGATTTGCCGGATGTGGCGGTGGACCGGATGCTGTTTGACCTGAAACGTTCCGGTTCCGTACGGGAGAAGGGGACGGGGTTCAAGTATTACAGGGTGCGCCCTCTGTTCCGGATGGAGGAAATTCTGTGCGGCCGCGGCGGGGAGGAATGCGCCCGGCTGCAATGGATGGATATGCGCCGGCAGGGAGAGGTGGAGGATCTGGCTGTGGAATGGGGAATTTCATGGGAAGAAGCCGCCGCCTGGCTTGGTGACCTGGCTCTTTCCGGGGAATGGAAAGTGGAGCTGCGCCAGGCAGCCCTTCATCTGTATTCGGAAGGATTTGACGCGGAAGAGGCTGCGGAGGAATTTGAGCAGTATTTTTCCAGATCCCGGCTGAACGGGCTGGAACGTTGGAAAACCTGCGTTTCTACGCTGACGTCTTCCGCCTGCCTGAATAGAAGCCTGGATGCCTATTTCGGTTTCCGGGACCTGTCCGGGCCTTGCGGGCATTGTCCTGCGTGCTGTGGGATGTTGCCTGCGGCCATGGAAGAAGAGGAACTTCCCCCGTTACCGGAAGAGCTGCGCTCCGCCGTCATGGAGCTGGCGGGGCAGAGGAAGCCCGCGCTGGCCCGCCCTTCCCAGTTGGCGCGCTTTTTGCTGGGACTGGCTTCTCCCGCGGCCATGCGCGCCCGGTTGTGGAGCCATCCTCTCTATGGGGCGCTGGCGGACAGGAAATGGGAGGATGTGTGGATTGAGGCGCATGCCCTGTCGGGTAGTTAGAGGCCGGTTTTTCCGCCTTGGGCGGCTTCATAGGCGGCAATAATGCGTTTGCAGGAATTTTCCGCATGCAGCAGGGAACACCAATAGCGGGATATTTCCTCCGGGTTGCGTTTTCCGGAGTCCCAGGCGCGGATTTCTTCCAAAAGTGCCCCGGAGAGGCTTTCCGGAGAATCGTTCGGGCTGAGTGTGCCTGAATCATGGGAAACGTACCATTGCAGGCAGTTCAGCTGGGGTGTGAGGCGAGGCCCTACGACAGAGGCCCCGGCGCACAGCGCTTCTGCGGAGGCAAGGTGCGTTCCTTCGGACAAGGAGGTGCAGAGACTGATTCTGGCCTGGGATTGTTTCTTTTGCAGTTCAATATTGGGAATATAGCCAGCCAGATGAATCCGGGTGCGAAGAGGCTCCGGAAGATTGCCGTGCCATTCCCGGAGAAAGTCAGGAATATTGCCATAAATTTCCGCTTCCCAGTGCGGGGCGTGGGCAAGCGCCTGTTCCAGCGTGGACATCAGCAGGCAGGGGCGTTTATAGAGAAGGTCGTCCCAGCGGCCTACGGCCATAATGATGTTGCGCTTCTCTCCTGCAAAGCGGCAGGTGGAAGAAATGGGGTTGGGAACCAGAGACAGTTTCCGGACGATGGATTTTCCATAGAGCCATTCCCTATCTGCAACGGATTGGAGGGCTGCCGGAATGGGGAAGGCGACCATGTCCCCTGAGTCCAAATGTTTTCTGCGCCCCCTGCTGGCGAGGTTCCATGTGTGCTGTTTCAGAAGGCGCAGCAGGAAAAAAGCGGAACCTTTGATTTTCCCGTGAATGAAAACGTCTTTGGTGTACATGTTTTTCGCGATGGGAAGCCAGTATTGCCACGGAAAAAACAGCCCGGATGAGTCCATGTACACTACCAGAAAGATTCCCGCGTCATGGATGGCTCTGGCGATGGGAAGGTATTTGCCCACTCCCCAGGCGTACAGGATCACTCCGTCAATACCCAGGGATTTCCACCAGGCTGCATCTTTCAGGTTGGCGTATTCCGTGCGGATGAGGTCGGGATCATCTCCTTCCTGGGCAGGTGTGGGCATGATGGCCCTGCTTTCCACCCCGATTCTCTGAAAGGCCTTGCAGAAAGCGCCTGAATCGCGGGAAAAGAAAGTATGGTCTCCCTTGAAGGACACCGGAGTGCATGTGTACCATTTCATGATGTTGGTGGGGTGGAAGATGAATGGAAAACGCGGAGCTCGCCAAGAAGGGCTTCCATGGACCGGAGCCATGCGGCGGGGGAGTATGTGGAGGACAAAAGTTGTTGCCCGTGCGCGCCCATGGCCGGCCAGCGTTCTTCTTGCTTCAGGGCGGTGTGCAGCGTCTCCGCCAGGGATTCCGCGGAAGGTTCCTGTGCAATCCAGCCATTCCTGCCGTGGGTGATGAGCTCCGGCAGGCCGCCGTTCGGGGTAACAATGACGGGCGTGCCGTGGAGCCATGATTCCAGGACAACCATACCGAAGGTTTCCTCCCAGAGGGAGGGCGCTACGGAGAGGCCGCAGGCGGCGCGGACGGCTCCTTGTTCCTCATGGGGAATGAACCCGGTCAGGCGGATGGATTCAAGATGGCGGGAAGAGATATAACGCTTCAGTTCTCCGCGCAGGGGGCCGTCTCCCATCAGGTAGAGAATGCGACCGGGGGGGGATAGGAGTTCCCACGCCTGAACCAGTTGCAGGACTCCTTTTTCCTGCGTCAGGCGTCCGGCGTAAAGGACGTCTCGGCGGGGCGGGTCGGCGGCAGGGGCGGGGTTTTGCCGGATGAAATGTGGAATAACCCTGATTTTATCCTCCGGTATTCCGGTTTGGATGAGAAGTTCCCGCTGGCGCCGGCTGATGGCAATGTAGGAGGAAAAGCGGCTCCAGGCTCCCATGCGGCGCGTTTTATACAGGACGGCGGCGGCCAGGGATGAGTACGCGGCGTTTTTCCTCCAACAGGCGTGCATGATGCCGGGAAAATAGTTGCCGTCTTGGCAGGAAAAGCAGGGCGCCCCGTCCCGGTAAAGTACTCCGTTGAGGCAGCCGGAGCGGTAATTGTGCATGTAGTGGATGACAGGAGCGGGTTGATGCAGGGCCAGTTCATAGACGCAGGGGGACATGGCCGGGAACGTATTGTGGATGATCCATGCGTCATAGCGGTTTTCACGCAGGCATTCGCGCAGTTTTTGCTCCACGTCCCTGTTGTGGAGCAAATAACCCATTTTCGTCAGGGCGCCGTGGGGGCTATGGAACAGCTCCTCCGTTGAATAGACAAAGGGTGTGACATCCGCTATGGCACCCAAAGCCTCCGTAATGGCATGGAAACAGATTTCTTCCCCCCCAACCTCGCCGTAACGGCTGAAAATATGTAGAATGCGTGGACGTTGCATGGCTGCGGCGGCACAGGGGGTTATCCCTGGAGTTCCCTTCTGAGTTTCGCGGGATCCTTCAATAGCTCCCGCTGAATGGCTTCCTGCTGCTGGCGCAGACGGTCTTCCCGTAACTGAAGGGATTTTTTCCCGGCTCCCAGCCCGGCATTGACAAAGGGATTGTTGTCCCCGTATTTGGACCACGGGCCGCGGGGAATGCGGTAAAATTCCACAAAGCGCCAGTGGACAATGGCTGTTCCTCCCGTAATGCCCAGATAGTCGCGTACGGCAGGGGAGATGTCAATGCCCGCCCCTTTGTTCTGGGTATTGACGGGAGGCTTGTCTCCAAAGACGTAGGGCCAGTCTTCCGTGGTGAAGGGGCCGCAGTCTTCCCATTGGGCAAAACAGGAACGCTTGTTGTAGACGATTTGCACCCATCTGCCCTTGCAGACGGATTGCCCCTTTCCCGCATATTCGCGGCGGAACCACGGGATGACCCGTGACGCCTCCGCCTTATGCTCCCCTCTGGAAACGTCATTATAAGGGAGCGCCACGTAAAAGGGGTTTTGCCGGGGGATGAATGTTTTCGGGCGGAAGTCCCTCGTGCGGCAAACGGGATCCGGGTTGTCGAAGCCGCCGAAGTTTTCCCGCCATGCGGAATCCCACGAGCTTTTGTGGTTGGCTACCGGATTGCGTTCCGTGGGTTCTTCCCCCACCCAGAAGACCGTGGCGGTAATGTTGAGACGCCAGGGATAGGTGCCGGGGCTTTGCCTGGACGTCCTGGGAAGGATGCGGGGAGCGGGCCGCTTTCCTCCCTCTGCAGCAACAGGCGATTTGACGATGACCCGGGGCAGGGGGTCCCGTTGCGTTGGGGTGACGATGACGGGGCCTTTGGGCCGTCCGGAACTGTTCGCCAGGGCGCGGGTGGCGCTCCGGCCTGTCTGGATGTCCGCCCTGGCGGTTTCTGCGGAAACCAGAACCGGCAGCGTGAGCAGGCATGCGGACAGGAGGGGGCTCCCGAAGAGCCCCTTCCGTAATGCCTGTTGACGCTGCCGGTAGTTTACCATCGGTGCAGTTGGGTGACGAAGCGGTGGTCCAGCTTGCCGGGATAATCCGTATTGAAATGAAGGCCGCGGCTTTCATTGCGGCGCATGGCGCAGTCTACGATCAGGGAGGCCACCGCCACCAGGTTGCGCAATTCCAGAATGTCCGGCGTAATGCGGTATCCCCAGTAGAAGTCCTTTACCTCCCGGTGCAGCATCCGGAGCCGCGTGGCTGCGCGGTCCAGCCTTTTATTGGTCCGCACAATGGAGACGTAATCCCACATCAGGCGGCGGATTTCATCCCAATTATGATAGATGACGGAAAGTTCGTCAGGCAGGACTGTATCTCCGTGGTGCCAGGCTGGGATGTCGTAAGGAGTGGGGGAATCCTTTCTCAGGGGATGCAGGGAGAGCATGGAGTTCAGCGCCCTCTTGGCGACCACCACGCATTCCAGAAGGGAGTTGGAAGCCAGCCGGTTGGCGCCGTGAAGACCGGTGCAGCCGGTTTCCCCTGCGGCGTAAAGGCCGTCCAGGCTGGTCTGGCCGTTGACGTCCGTCAGCACGCCGCCGCACTGGAAATGCGCTGCGGGAACAACGGGAATAGGTTCCCTGGCGGGATTGACGCCGTAGCGGTTGCATGTCTCGTAAATCAGGGGAAAACGTTCCTGGACGAACCCTTCCGGCTTGTGGGAGATATCCAGATAAACGCACATGCTGCCCGTCCTCTTCATTTCCGAATCTACGGCGCGGGCGGTGATGTCGCGCGGGGCCAGGGATTTGCGGGGGTCGTACTTGTGCATGAATTCCTTCCCGTCCGCGCCTATCAGCACGCCGCCTTCCCCGCGCACGGCTTCGGAGATGAGGAAGGAGCGCGCTTCCGCGCCTTCCGCGCGGGTGTTGAAGAAACAGGTGGGATGGAACTGCACGAATTCCATGTTGGCGATGGTGGCCCCCGCCCGCCAGGCCATGGCTACGCCGTCCCCCGTGGCGGAATCATTATTGGTAGTGTACAGATATACGCGCCCGCAGCCGCCGGTGGCGAGCAGCACGCGGTCTGACCGGAAGATTTCCACTTCCCCGGAGAGGCGGTCCAGCACGTAGGCTCCCAGAACGCGGTCTTCCGTGACGAGGCCCAGCTTGGTGGTCGTAATCAGGTCAATGGCGAAATGGTCTTCCAGCAGTTCAATGTTGGGGTGAAGCTTGGCCGCCTCCAGAAGTTTGGAGGTAATTTCCAGTCCGGTTGCGTCTTTGGCGTGGAGGATGCGCCGTTTGGTGTGGCCGCCCTCCCTGGCCAGTTCATAATCCTCTCCCTGGTTGCCGGGGTCAAAGTTCACTCCCCATTCCAGCAGTTCCCGGATAGCGTCCGGGCCTTCCTCCACGATAGTGCGCACGGCCTGTTCGTTGCAGAGGCCCGCTCCGGCGTCCAGCGTATCCGCAACATGGTCTTCAAAGGAATCGTTGCGGTCCCATACGGCGGCGATGCCGCCCTGTGCCTTGGCGGAACTGCAATCCAGAAATTTGCCTTTTGTAATGACTGCAACCTTGCCGTGTTCCGCCGCTCTCAAGGCGAAACTCAATCCGGCAACACCTGCCCCAATGACTAAAAAGTCGCTCGTCTTCATCTTGAATGGTACGGAATTGTACCATGACGCGGGCTGCCAAGTCACGCCCAATGATGGGGCGGAAGGGCATATTTGTCTGGAAAAGAAGTGTGAAACACGCTAATTCATGGGCATGAGACCCCAAGGGAACGAACAGGAAGCGCGCCGGAACAAGCATGTGCGCAGCGCGCCGTCCAAAATTGCCGTGAAGGCGCTGGGAGAGGAGGTGCTGGACGGGATTCTGGACAAATCCTCCAACCCTCTGCTGCTTATTCTGGACTGCGTGCAGGACCCCCACAACCTGGGAGCCATCCTGCGGACGGCGGACGGCGCGGGAGTGGATGCCGTCATCGCCCCCCGGGACAAATCCGTGGGTATTACGGAGACGGTGCTGCGCGTTTCCGTCGGCGCTGCGGAAAAGGTGCCTTTTATTCAGGTGACCAATCTGGCGCGCACCATGAAGCAGCTCCAGAGCCGCGGCATCTGGATATTCGGCACGTCGGACAAAGGAGACCGCGGCCTGTATGAAACGGACTTCACGGGGCCGGCCGCACTGGTGATGGGGGCGGAAGGGGAAGGGATGAGAAGATTGACGGAAGAGAACTGCGATTTCCTGCTGAGGATTCCCATGAAGGGAAGCATTCCGTGCCTGAACGTATCTGTGGCTACGGGCGTATGCCTGTATGAAATAGTACGGCAGCGTTCCTGATTCCATGACTGTTTTTCTCCCTCCCTCGTCTTTATGATTCAGGAACTTGATCTTGCTCCGGGGGAACGCGCCAGGTTTATTTCAGACATCCATTTCGGCCATGCCAAGGCGCTGGCCCGGGAGCCGGAAGAGCTGGGGTTTCTTCTGGAGGGGTGCTCCCATCTGGTAGTGTGCGGGGACCTCAGTGAAACCCGTGAAAGCCCCTGCCGGGAGGAAGGATTGGAAAAACGGGCCCGTTTCCTGCGGATGTGCCGGGATGCCGGGGTACAGCCCGTTCTGCTGGCCGGCAACCATGATCCGGACGAGAAAGCCGGCCTGCTGAAATTGCAGGGCGGCCGCATCTGCGCTTTGCACGGCCATGCGCTGTTCAGGGAGGTGGCTCCGTGGGGATGGGAATATTTGAAAAACAAGCAGGTTTCCCGCGAACTGATCGCAGCGTTCCCGGAGGCGGAGGCAGATTTGCTGCGGCGGCTGGAGCTGGCCCGTGCCATGAGTGTGCTGGTGCCTCCTGTTTATACGCGTTCCGGAACACATCAAAATAAACTGGTGCGTTTTTTAGCTCATTCTGCCTGGCCGCCGGAACGGCCCGTGCGGATTCTTCTGGCATGGCTGACGATGATGCGGCGCATGGGGAAATTTGCAGACCGTTTTTTTCCGGAAGCGGAAGTCGTCATTTTTGGCCATCTTCACCGACGGGCGGTGAGCGGGAAAAAGGGGCGGCGGCTGTACGTCAACCTGGGCGCCTGTTTCCGCCATGCCAGATGCTGGGCGGCGGACGTAACGCCGGAAAGAGGAGTCTCCATCCGCAGTTATACGCCCGGAGGATATGATGGCCCGGAGGCAATTCTCCGCTGATTGATGCCCACGGGAAAAAAGTGAGGGGAACGCGTCCGTGTTTAGGCGATAATGTGTTAGAGCACCGGATGACTAGTCCATACAGTTTGTGGACGCGTTCCCCATAGAATTTGGCCGCGCCTGTTTTCCCTGGTAGCCGGCGGGACAGTTTTTCCCGGAGCTTTTCAGGGCGCAGCCCCGGCAGCAGCAGGGGCGCGAGGAGGAAAAAAACCTGGAGAAGAAGGACTCCATTCTGACGGGTGCGCCGCCGGAGCACTTTCTTTCACCGTTTCTTTCCGAATTGGAGCTGACCATGAAGCAAAGTTAGTGCAACCTAACTCATATTGCAAGAAAAAAGTTTGTCTTACCTAATATTTTTCAAGAAGAGGTTGACTTGGTCAGAGCCTTGGTTATTGTTTTTTATTAGTTAAACCTAATAAGCATCAATCATGATACATGAAAAATTTTCCACTCCGGAGTTGAGCAACAGCCTGGAGGATTATATTGAGGCCGTCCGCAACATTGAGTTGGAAAAGGGATGCGCCACCGTAGGGGAAATTGCGGAATCCCTGAACGTGAAAAAACCTTCCGCCTCACTGGCCATGAAGCAGTTGAAGGAACGCGGCCTGGTGGAATACACGCAGTATTCTCCCATTGTCCTGACCAGGGAAGGCCGTTATTACGCGGACCGGGTCATTTCCTGCCATACCATGGTGAAGGAGTTCCTCATTACGGTGCTGAAGATGGAGGAAAAACGCGCCGATGAAGTGGCCTGTTGCATTGAACATATCATGACTCTGGAGGAAATCTCCCGTTTCCAGCTTCTGACGGATCGTTGCAGGGAGAGAGGAGAATAAAATACTCCCACATGATTTTCCGGGAGGACGGTTCATGAGGGAATGGCTCATCCCTCTCTTTTTTACTTCGGAACCCGGACCGGGGGAAGGCATCGGCGTGTGCTGCGCGCGCTGACGTACACTGTGGAAGCGTTATGGAGGAACGCGGAAAGGTCCGGGGTAATCAGCCCGAACATGCCCAGCAGGATCAGAGATGAGTTGAACCCGATGATAAAGCGGTAGTTGCGTTCTATTTTTTCAAGGACGGCACAGCTCAATTCCCTTAAAACAACCAGTTCAGCCAGAGAGCTGGACAACAGGGAAATATCCGCCACTTCACGGGCGATATCGGAAGAATCCTTCATGGAGACGGAAACATCTGCACAGGAAAGAGCGGGGGAATCGTTGATGCCGTCTCCCACCATGCACACTGTTTTGCCGGATTTCTTCAATTGCTGGATAAAGCGGGCCTTATCTTCAGGCAGAACCTGGGAACGGTATTCCGTGATGCCCAACTGGCGGCTGATGGCGCGGGCTGCGGATTCGCTGTCCCCCGTGAGCATGATGATGGAGGAAATGCCCTGCCGTTTCAGCCGGGCGATCGTCTCTGCGGCTTCCGGCCTGGGCGGGTCGCTGACGCCGATCATGCCGATTGCTCTGCGGCCTATGGCGAGAAAGATGTTGGATTTTCCTCTGGCGTGATTGCGTATGGTCAGCCTTTGCTCTTCCGTGAGGGGGATGCGTTCATCTTCAAAGAGAAAATGGTAGCTGCCCACAAGAACCTTTTTTCCATGAAGGCGGGAGGAAATGCCGTGGGCCACGATGTATTCCACCTCCGCGTGTTCTTCTTCATGGTGCAGGCCCTCCTCCAGCGCTTTGCGCACAACGGCCCGCGCCACGCTGTGGGGGAAGTGTTCTTCCAGGCATGCTGCCGTTTTCAGGATATATTCCCTGCTGCAGTCGCTCAAAGGGATGATCTGCGTTACCTGAGGGCAGGCGGAGGTCAGCGTGCCCGTCTTGTCAAAAACGATGGTGTCCGTTTTGGCGAACAGCTCCATGAATTTCCCGCCCTTGATCATGATCTTGCGCGCTGCGGCCTCTTTCATGGCGGAGATGACGGAGATGGGGGTGGCGAGCTTGATGGCGCAGGAATAATCCACCATCAGCACGGAGAGAGCCTTGGAGATATTCCTGGTGAACAGAAACAGCGCCCCTGCCGTGAGCAGGGTATAGGGAACGATAGAATCCGCCAGCTTTTCCGCCCGGCTTTGGATGCGCGCTTTCAGTTCTTCCGAATGGTCGATCAGGGCGATGATATTGTTAATGCGGGACTGGTCTCCTGCGGCGTCCACCCGGATGACGAGGGAACCCGTTTCCAGCGTGGTTCCGGCAAAGACGACGGACCCTTCCCGTTTGGAAGCCGCTTCCGATTCCCCCGTCATGGCGGCCTGGTTGACTTCCGCTTCTCCGGACAGCACGGTACCGTCCACAGGGATGACGTTCCCCGCGTCCACGCGGATTTTCTCCCCCGGGCGGATTTGCTCCATGGGAACCTGGCGCATGCCTCCCTCTTCCACCCGCCAGACGCGGTCTATATTTATGCTCAGGCTGGCCGCAAGCGCCGCCCGGGTCTTTTTCCGAGTGTAATTTTCCAGCAGGTCTGAAATGGAAAGAAGGAACATGATGGAATTGGCCGTTCCGTAAGCCTTCGTGCCTATGGAAACCCCGATGGAGACGGCGTCCAGAACGGCTACATTGAACCGTCCGCTTCCCAGGCCGGCCATTCCGCGCCGTAAATAGGAACCGTAATTCCAGAATGCTTTGGCCATTCTGAGCGGGGGCGGCAGAAACATCTTGCAAAGCAGGAAAGAGGAAGCTTTCCCCGCTATGCGGAGAAAAAAGGACCGGGCCAGTTTCCTGGCCTCCGCGCGCTCTTCCGGTTCGTGGCTGCGGAGTGTTTCCGGCCTGAGCCTGTCCAACGTGCGGAAAATGGCCTGGGGGCTGGTTCCTTCATACAGGATGAACACACCTCCGTTGCAGGGGGTGGCCTTGACGGAGTATACGCCTTTCTGTTTCAGGAGCCTGCATTCGATGCCGTAAGCCTGGTCATGATTGAATGCGCAGCGGCCGCTGCGTACACGGAGCCTGCCGGGCGTATGATGGATAACCTGGTAATGCATGGGTAAGGAAAAAGAAAAGGGGGAAACGCCCTTCTCCGTGCGTTTCCCCCGTTGGGGGCGGTCCATTCCGCTGGCGGAGAAGGAAACGGGCGCCCCGCTGTTTGGTGATGAACAATGAGATTGCTACTGTTCCGGCCTGCTGTTTTTTGCGGCGGCCTCATGGCACAGGTCCTGGGCTTCTTCCCGGATGTTTGCCAGTTGTTCCATGGCCTTCTGCTGGATGAGCATGGCCTTGGAAAGGCCCTGGACGGCCAGTTTCCTGGCAACGGGACTTTTTACTACTTTCGCGCCGATGGCGGCGGCGATCATTCCTCCGACGAAGCCCCAGAGGCCTTTGTTGTTCATGTAACTCATGGTAATGTTTTGATTGGGTTCATCCGGCTTTGGCGGCATGCAGCCGCTTCTTTTCCGGAAGGATTGGATTATATCCAATCCAGCCTGCATTTTTTTAGCGTGCCCCCGTATTCTGGTCAAGATGAATTAGTTGAAACTAATTTTTTTTAGCAGGCATGAAAATATTTTTGCGATATTTTTAATACATTGAAAACAAATAAAATATGATGAACCAACATAATGTTGTACTGAGCAGGGCAAGGGCATTGGGAAGAAAAAGTGTTGACTGAATAGTTAGTTCAATCTAACTTTGCCGCGTTGCATGAACTTGACCCATACAGGACTTCACCGTTTCTTCCGCCGGGTCTGCCGGTACAGGAAACTGGCCGGGCTGCTCATCCGGCGTCCCAGATACCGTCTGCTCTGCGGAGACTGTGGGTTCTGTATGGGGGCATGCGGCAGAGCTGTGAAAGAGCAAGCCCGGGAGAACGGAAGCGGAGCTCTTTCCCTGTAAAAGGAAAGCGCCCCTCTCCACCCCTGGATCAATCATATAAGTATTATACCACAAACATCCAACGATAAGACTAACCGTTTTCTATGAAGAAGCATAACATAATAGCAATGGCGTTGACGAGCCTCATGGCGCTTCCTGTAATCGCTCAAGACAGCACCCCTGCTGTTGGTGATATTTTGCAGGGCATCAATATGTTCACTCCGGAAGAAGGCGATCCTGCCTACAAGGTGAAGGCCAATGAGAAATACGGCACCCAATGGGGTGTGGATATGGCCTACGGACTTTGGAATACGGAAAAGGTTTCCGATGTTAAGCGCCATAACAACCTGGCTCTTCTTCATGCCCAGCTTAATCAGCGCCTTATTGAAGACAAGGCCAACGGGGGAACCTGGTTGCGTGTGGAATTTTCCGGTTCATGGGGGCTGGATCGTGAATCCGCACAGAGCGATACGTTTTTCACTGAAGCCTATGCCACGGCTTCCGGCTTGCATGCTGACGCGATGGGGCCTCATGAAGGAATATTCCCTGAAGTGGCGCTGATGCAATACTTTGCAGGGAAGCGCGCTTGCCTCATCGCAGGTATGGTGAATCTCACCAACTACTTTGATGCTGTCAGCATTGCCAATGACTCCTTCTCCTCTTTCACCAATGACGGGTTTGTAAACTCCACTATCCTGCCTTTGGTGGACAGCAATATTGGCGGTATTCTGCAAGTTGAACTCAACCGCAATAATTACATGATGGTTGCCGTTTCCCGCACGGGATGCGATTCCGGATACAATCCTTTTAATTCCGATTATTGCGATGGTTATGCCGTGGTTGGCGAATACGGCCATATCTTTGCCGACGGCGCTGCGACTCTCCGTATCAATCCGTTCTATACCAGCACGGATGTGGACATGGACGACGGGACCGGGGAACGCCGCCGCCAAAATGCCGGGCTTGTCGCGAGCATTGAATATACTCCCTGCGATCCTCTGACCATTTACTCTCGCGCCGGATTTGCCGCCAAACAATACTTGAGCAACTCCGCTGAATTCTCCGTGGGCGCCAACATTAAGCTCTTCCCTTCCCGTGAAGATGACTTCCTGGGCATTTCCTACGGTGTGTTCAAGGGGCAGACTCCCTGTGACGGAGAGCGCGCTGAGCATAACCGCGAACAGGTGCTGGAAGTCATGTACAGTTTCCAGGTGAATGATTATTTCAAAGTTGTTCCTCACTTCCAGTACATCGCGAATCCGGCTTACAGCACTTCCAGCGAAAACATTCTCTGGGGCGTTCAGGCAGTCTTTTCTTTCTGATCAGCTGATCCTGGACATGGCCGCCTTTTCTCTTAAATCAGGCATGGCCGGAGTTTCATGAAAACATAATGACATTAAATCTTCCTTGTCTGTCTCCATGCAGTGAGCGGAATCCTGCGTGAGAAAGATATAGAAGGGGTCTGCATGACCTGGCGGCAACGCCGCATTCTCGATCAGGTAGAGGATGCGGCGTTGCTTATTTGATTACGGAGCCATTTACCCTCCTTTATTGATGCCTGCTGGCGGAGCTTGGACCGGCAATGTATGCCGGGTCATGGAATGGCCTTCAGCCTTTCCTTATCTACCGTCAAATACTGACTGTTGAAGGTAGGAGGCTTCCCCAAGGCTATTCCGTAGAATTTTTATCCCGGGGAAAAATAAAAGCCGCCTGAAAATGGGTTTCCCGCCTCTGGCTCCGTTCCCGGAAAAAACGGAAAAGAAGGCTTTTTGCCACGCTGGAAGATGGATGGGAGCCGCAACGTTTCCGGGAGCCGAAGCGTTTAAAACCATATTGACTTAAACGGGAATTATCTTAAACTGACAGAATGAGTAAGGTTCAATGGGAAATTTCAAATGATGAAGTGACCGACCGTGATACTGCTCTGCGCCGCTTGCAGGAAGGAACGACCGGCCACGTGGTGTGCGCCCGCGACGGCGCGTGCCTCCAGTCTTATAAGGAAGCGGATGGCGTGTACCATTGCGAAATTGTATTCAAGACGGATTCCTGCTGCCCGCCGGTATTCGCCGCCCCGGAAGGGGTGACGGGAAAGGAGCTGGAAATGCTTTACGATCGTTTTGCCAATGGGGACGATTTTTCCTTTGTGGAAAAGGAATGGGAACCTCTGATGGCCGTGGAATACCGCCATCGCCACAATGTGATGTGGTTCATCTTCCTGTTCATTGCGCTGGTAATTGCGGCCATGGCGGCATATCAGCACGGTTGGATTGAGTGAGAGGGGAGAGGCTGTCTGCGGCATGCGCCGTAGCAGAAAAACCTGCAAACCGTAGAAAATGGTTTGCAGGTTCTGGATGGGATAACCGGGGCCGGGATTTAATCCTGTTTTTCGTGGTCGTGATGGTGGCCGCCGCAGCAATTTCCGCCGCCACCGCAACAGCCGTCGCTGTCGTTGCCGCAACATCCGCAGTTGCCGCAGCATTTGCCGCGCTTGCTGAAAATTTTGTATAACGCGTAAGCCAGGGCCAGGAAAAGAAGGGTGGCGATGATATATGTTCCCATATTGTTCAGTAGAGTTAAGGGGGTGGTTTAGAAGTTATTTGGAGGCTGTATAAGGTTTCTTTGCCACCAGGTAAACGAGCCCCAGCAGGAGCAATAGGGCAATGCCCTGCCCGATGCCGAAGGAAGCTTCCGCATAAAGCCATGCTCCCAGCTGGTAAATCAGGAAGGCCAGGCAGTACGCCAGGGCGCACATGTAGCCGATGGCGAAGAAGGTCCATTTGGCGCTGTTCATTTCCCTTCTGATAGCGCCCATGGCCGCGAAGCAGGGGGCGCAGAGAAGATTGAAAATCATGAAGGAGAAAGCGCTCAGGAAGGTGAAGGCTCCCGCTTGGACCAGGCGGTCCCCGGTTTCCCTGATTTCCTCATCTTCATCTTCCTCTTCTTCCGCTTCAGCAGCGGATTCTCCGGAACCTTCCTCCAGGGATGCCTGGAGCTCCCGGCCGGCGGGGGCCATTTCCTGCGTTTCGGGGGAGTCTTCCGTTTTTTCCGCTTCATCTTCCCCGGAACTGCCGTCCGCATACAGGACGCCGAAGGTGCCTACCACGTTTTCCTTGGCAATCAATCCGGTAATGGTAGCCATGGTGGGTTTCCATTCACCCCAGCCCAGAGGTTGGAAGACAGGCGCGGCCACATTGCCGATGGAGGCCAGCATGCTGTCATTCTGCTCTACGGAATCCACCTTCCAGTTATAGCTGGAGAGGAACCAGATCAGGGCGCTGGACACAAAGATGACGGTCCCGGCTTTTTGTACGAAAGCCTTGCAGCGGTCCCATGCATGAATGATGACGTTCTTCCAGGCCGGGATGTGGTAAATGGGAAGTTCCATGACGAAGGGAGTGGGATCCCCGGCGAACATGGCAGTCTTTTTCAGAATAAGGCCGGAAAGGATGATGGCGCCCACCCCGATGAAATAGGCCCCCGGAGCCACCCAGGAATTTTCCGGGAAGAAGGCTCCGGCAATCAGGGCAATGATGGGAGTTTTGGCCCCGCAGGGGATGAACGTGGTGGTCATGATAGTCATGCGCCTGTCCTTTTCGTTCTCAATGGTGCGGGTCGCCATGACTCCAGGAACGCCGCACCCCATGGAAACGAGCATGGGAATAAAGGATTTCCCGGAAAGGCCGAATTTGCGGAAAATGCGGTCCATGATGAACGCTACGCGGGCCATGTAGCCGCAATCTTCCAATATGCCCAGGCACAGGAACAGAACCGCCATTTGCGGGAGGAAGCCCAGAACGGCTCCCACGCCGGCAATCACGCCGTCCTGGATCAGGCTTTCCAGCCATGGGGCGCAGCCGGCGTTTTCCAGCAGGCTTCCTACCCATTCCGGAACCCATTCCCCGAAGAAAGTATCATTGGCCCAGTCCGTGCCCCATGCGCCTATCGTCTGAATGGAGATGTAATATACAGCCCACATGACGACGGCAAAAATGGGGAGGCCCAGCCAGCGGTTGGTGATGATGCGATCAATCCTGTCGCTGCCCGTCAGGCTGCCGGGGCTGGCTTTAACGACGGCGTCTTTGATGATGCGGGAAATGGAATTATAGCGTTCATTGGTGATAATGGATTCACTGTCGTCATCCATTTCCCGTTCCATGGTTTCAATAATCCCGTTGATGCGGGATTGTTCCTCGGGATTGAGCGCGAGCTGGTCCGCGACTTTCTGGTCTCTTTCGAAAACTTTAACGGCAAACCATTTTTTCTGCTGATCCAGGCATTTTCCGGTGATGATTTCCCCAATTTCTCCGATGGCTTTTTCCAGATGGTCCGGAAAGTGGACGGCCTGCGGGGTCCGGGAGTCGTCCGACGCAGTCGTCGTTACCACGGCATCTATCAGTTCACGGATGCCGGTCCCCTTGAGAGCGCTGATTTCCAGCACCTGGCAACCGAGGTTGCGTGCAAGTTTTTCCGTGTCGATCCTGTCGCCGCGCTTCCGGACAATGTCCATCATGTTCAGCGCTATAATGACGGGAACGCCCAGTTCGCAAAGCTGGGTGGTGAGGTAAAGATTGCGTTCCAGGTTGCTGCCGTCAACCAGGTTCAGGATGAGGGAGGGATGGTCCGTGACCAGGTAATTCCGGCTGACGACTTCCTCCAGGGTATAGGGGGAAAGGGAATAAATGCCCGGAAGGTCTTCAATGATGATATTTTTATGGCCTTTCAGGCGGCCTTCCTTTTTTTCCACGGTGACGCCGGGCCAGTTCCCGACGTATTGGTTGGCGCCTGTCAGGGCGTTAAAGAGCGTGGTTTTCCCGCAGTTGGGGTTGCCTGCCAGGGCAATGGTAATGTTGCTCATGAATGGTTTCCTTGTCTTGATATATGGGTGCCCGTCTTGCTGTAAAGTCAGGAAACGTGCGGTAATAAAGGCGGAATCAATGGATATGGATGTTCTCCGCTTCCGATTTGCGAATGGAGAGTTCGTACCCGCGGACAGTAACTTCAATGGGATCTCCCAGAGGGGCGACTTTGCGGATGAATATCTGCGTTCCCTTGGTAACCCCCATGTCCATGATGCGTCTTCTGACCGGGCCTTCCCCCGCCAGTTTGCCGACGGTGACGGTTTCCCCGATGAGGGCATCTCTCAATGTACGATGTTTGGTCATAGAATAATGGTTGGTTGTTGGATGGAATAACTCAGGCAACGAATATTTTGCTGGCAAGCGCCTTGCTGAGCGCAATCCTGGAGCCTTTGACGTTGATAATGAAATTACCGCCGTTTTCGGAAACGATGGAGACCGTGCTCCCGGCAACGAAGCCCAGGCTTTCCAGAAAACGCCGGGTTTCATCCTTGCCATGGATTTTGTTGACTTGGCGAATATCGCCGATGTTGAGCATGGAGAGTGGCATGGTGCGTGTATGAATCAAATCCGGAAAGAAGTTAGTTTTATCAAACTGATAAGTCAATGATATTATTAGGATATATTTTTTCAATCAATGTCAAATGCGTTTAATATAAATTGTTTGCGTATTAGTTTAATCTAAGTGTGGCCAGCGGGGAAGAGGCGGGGAATGGAAGTTTCCCGGCAGTGCCTGCCGTAGGAACTGGAAGGAAAATGCAAAAAAGCCGCGCCAATGAATGTTCATTGGCGCGGCTGGAAAAAGAGCTTTTCTTCAGATTCAGGAGGCAGGGCAAACTTCGCCCTGGACGGGTTTGCCGTTGTATTCTCCGGTAAGCGTCTTCAGGAAAGCCACCAGAAGTCTCACTTCCTTCTTGTCCAGTTTATCGTAACCGAGCTGGTAATGGTACATTTTCGTAATGGCTTCCTCCAGAGTCTGTGCGGAGGCGTCATGCATGTACGGCCAGGTGAGTTCCACATTGCGGAGGGTCGGAACACGGAAGCGGTGCCTGTCCGATTCCTTTTTGGAGAAATTCATCAGGCCGTTATCGTCGTTGGTCTTGGCGCGTCCGGCAAAGAAATCGCCTTTGAGGTCGGCGTATTCAAAGGACTGGCCTCCCATGGCGGGACCGGTGTGGCAGGTCTGGCAACCAAGCTTCAGGAAAAGCTTGTAACCTTTTTTGGCGTTCTCGCTGATGGCGTTTTCATCCCCTTTCAGGTAGCGGTCAAACGGGCTGTTCGGCGTGATAAGAGTTTTTTCATATTCCGCGATGGCATTCGTGATGGTCTCTCCGGTGAATCCCTGGGGGTAAACCTTTTTGAATTCTGCGGCAAAAGCGGCGTCCTGGTCCAGTTTGGCAGCGATCTTCTTCCAGTCATCCGGATGTTCGTACCCCATTTCCACCGGATTCAGGGGCGGTCCGCCGGCTTGTTCCTGGAGGTTGGCTGCGCGTCCGTCCCAAAATTGCTTGGCATGGAAAGCGGCATTGAAAACGGTGGGGGCATTGATGCCGCCTTTCTGGCTGCGGACTCCGGTGGAAGTGGGCAGGTTGTCCGTCCCGGCTTTTTCCAGGGAATGGCAGGAAGCGCAGGAAACGGTATTGTCCGTGGAAAGGCGCACGTCATGAAAAAGCTTGTAGCCCAGGGCCACTTTGGCCGGATCCGTGGGGAGGGCGTCCGGAATGGGGGCAAGAGGGGAAAGGGCGTATTCCTCTCCTACCATATCGCCGAAAATTTTCAGGCGCTCATCCTTGATCCACTGGAGCATGGCGTTTTTCTCCCGGAGAGTGAGCGTGCTGCCCCAGTGCACCATGGTGTAGGAAGTGGGGGGCATGGAATTGATTTGAAGCACATGTTCCAGCTTGGAAAGGGTGACGGCAGTGGGAGGTTCTTCCATATTGTAGCTGCGCTGCCCGTCCCTGATATGGCGCGCCAGCAGGCCTCCGGAAAGAGTATTGACCAGTTCGGAAATGTGAGTGCCGGGCTTGTGGCAGTCCGCACATTTGGAATTCATGGCCTGTGCGGTAATTTCCGCCGCCTGGGCGGACGTCAGTGGCTTGAAATTTTGGTTCGGCAGGAACAGGGGGGCGACAGCCGCCGTCACGATGACTGTGCCGCCCAGAATGGCTCCTGCCTTGATGAAGGAACATGTTTTGCTCATGAGATTCTCAATGACGTGGAATTGCCCGGATGGTAAAAGGGGAAGGATAAAAAATCAAGATTTATTCTAAAGTTCGCCGGCCTTTCTCAGGTCTTCGTTAATGGCTTCCAGAACATCCGCTTCCGGGGTGAAATTGGCGGCGTGGTAGGAGCTGCGGACCAACGGCCCGGATGCCACGTGCCTGAAGCCTTTGGAGCGCGCAACTTCCTCATACCGGGCGAAATCATCCGGATGGACGTATTTGACCACCGGAAGATGGTTGCGGGAGGGGCGCAGGTATTGCCCCAACGTCAGGACCGTGACGCCGTGCTCCAGCAAATCGTCCATGGAGCGGAAAAGCTCTTCTTCCGTTTCCCCCAGGCCCAGCATGATGCCGCTCTTGGTAGACACTTTGCCGTCCACGCACTCCAGAGCCATCCGGAGAACGCGCAGGGACCGCTGGTACTGGGCGCGGAAGCGGACAATGGGCGTGAGGCGTTCCACCGTCTCCAGATTGTGTCCGAAAATATGCGGACGGGCCGCCATCAGCGTCTGGATGGAGGAGGGCTTCTCATTCAAGTCCGAGGCAAGCACTTCAATGATCGTGGAAGGGCTGGCTTTTCTGACGGCCCTAATTACCTGGGCGAAATGCGCGGCGGCGCCGTCCGGCAAATCATCCCGGGTGACCATGGTAATTACAGCGTGGCGCAGCTTCATGTGCACGACGGCTTCCGCCACGTGCTGCGGTTCTTCAGGATCCAGCGGGCCGGGCTTGGCCGTGCGGGTGGCGCAGAATCCGCAGGCGCGCGTGCACCGTTCTCCGGCAATCATGAACGTGGCCGTACCCTGGTTCCAACATTCATAACGGTTGGGGCAGTGTGCTTCTTCACAGACGGTGAAGAGGTTTTTGCCTTCCACAAGCTGCTTGACGTCCCAGAATTCCCGGCCGTTGGGCAGACGAACCTTGATCCACGACGGTTTGCGTTCCGTTCCTTCCGCAGTCTCATTGTCGTTCCGGCGTTCCATAGTCCCGCTAGCTTGCCGTGACTCTGCTGCTTTGGCAAATGCAAAGTGTTTTATTCCGGACTTCATTCCCCGTTTTCATCCGGAGGGGAAGAAAGACGCGCAGACAATTTTTTCCGTTCTTTTGCCGCCAGACGCGCCGCACGGAAAAACTCCTGGAGATGAAGCAGGCACTCGTCTCCCAGTACGCCGGGACGCACCTCGCACTTATGGTTCAGGGGCGGATTGGAATCCAGCAGATTGATCCAGCCCCCCGCAGCCCCGGTTTTTGCATCCGGGCAGCCGAAAACGACGCGGTCCGGACGGCAGTGGACGATAGCTCCTGCGCACATGGGGCACGGCTCCTTGGTGACATACAGGGTGCAGCCTTCCAGCCGCCAGTCGCCCAAAGCCTCCTGGGCCGCCGTCAGGGCAATCATCTCCGCATGGGCCGTAGCATCCTTGAGCGTCTCCACCTGGTTCCAGCCCCGGCCGATCACGCGGCCATCCTTCACCACAATGGCTCCAACAGGCACTTCCCCTTTCACGAGGGCCTTTCTGGATTCTTTCATGGCTTGGCGCATGAACCATTCGTCCGAACCGGGCATTTCCATCATTACGGAGGTTATCATGGACCGGGCGGCGCGGTTCTGGCAAGCTCTTTCTGGAAGATTCTTATTGTGTTTTATACGGTAAGTGCGCCATGCCGCGGAAAGGGGTGGGGATGAATGCGTTTTTACGTTGATTCCGGAGAATGGGTGGCATAAGTATGGACTATGAGCTTTTCAGAACCCTGTGCCTTGGCCGTTGATTTCGGCGGCACGAGCATCAAAATGGGCGTAACGGCGGGGGAGCGTATTCTGGCGACGGCCGACCGCATCCCTACTGCCATGTTCGAAAGCCCGCAGGCAATCATTGATGCCATGATTGCGTCCGCCCGCACCCTGCGCGGACAATTCCCCTCCGCCTGTGTGATGGGCATGGGAATGCCGGGATGGTGTGATTACCAGCGGGGAGTGCTTTACCAGCTTACCAATGTGAGGGTCTGGGATAGGGAAATTCCGGTGAAAGAGATGATGGAGCAGGCCCTGGGCCTCCCCGTCGTGCTGGATAATGACGCCAACTGCATGGCTTATGCGGAATGGAAGCTGGGCGCCGGGCGCGGCATGTCCAGCCTGGTGTGCCTGACGATGGGAACGGGGATAGGCGGGGGAATCGTGGTGCATGACCGCATGCTGCGGGGAAGGCGGCTTTCCGCTGCGGAACTGGGCCAGACCAGCATTCATTACCAGGGGAAAACGGGACCGTTCGGCAGCCGGGGAGCCATTGAGGAATACATCGGCAACAACGAACTGGCGGCGGAGGCGGTTAAACGGTATGCCGGGGCGGGAATCATCAAGACGGTGGATGAATGCACGCCCAGGCATCTGGACGAGGCTGCCCGGTCCGGATGTCCTATAGCCCTTCAATTATGGGAAGATACGGCGGAAATGCTGGGCTGCCTGATCATGAACCTGATGTATACGCTGGTGCCGGACGCCTTCATCATCGGGGGCGGTGTGGCCAAGGCAGGGGATTTGTTGATGAAGCCGCTGCTGGAGAACCTCAGGAAACAGTTGTTTCCTCTCCTGATGGAGGATTTGAAAATTCTGCCTGCCAGATTTGGAGCGGAGGCGGGGTTGCTGGGAGCGGGAGCCATGGCGATGGATGAATTCATGGGGATGGGGATTTTGGAACGGTTTAAGGATCAGAAATCAACGCAGACTTTTTGTTAGTTTGGGCTAATATAGGGCTTGCCATGCCGGAGAGGCAGGCGTACAAGCGGAACAGGTCATGAGCACGGAACATTCCCACGAACATTTTCCGGAAGGTGCTTCCTGTTGTTCCGGAAGCTGCGGTTCTGGAAGCTGTTGCTGCTCCGGAGACGCCATCGGGCCTGTTCCCGCCGTGCTGGGCATTGCCCTGTTCATCAGTGCGCTGGCGGCGGGCGGCGATTCCCTGGCCGGTATGGCCGCCTACGTGGGCTCCTACCTGCTGATAGGCTGGGATGTACTGAAGGCCGCCTTTCTGGGGATGATGCGCGGCCGCGCCATCAATGAAAATTTTCTGATGAGTATTGCTTCCCTGGGGGCGATGTTCCTGGGGGATTATTCCGAGGCGGTGGGGGTGATGCTGTTCTACCGCGTGGGAGAGTACCTTCAGGAACGTGCGGTGGGCAGCTCCCGCCGGTCCGTAAGCGAACTGATGAGTCTGAGGCCTGAGGCCGTCCATGTGAAAAAAGCCGGAGCCGTAGATGACGTTCCTCCTTCCGAGGTTCTGCCCGGCTCCCTGATTGAAGTGCGCCCCGGCGAACGCGTTCCGTTGGACGGTGTGGTAACGGGAGGTTTCTCCGTGCTGGATACCTCCGCCATGACCGGGGAATCCCTGCCGGTGGAAGCCGGATCCGGAAGCCCCGTGCTGGCGGGGTACATCAACGGGCAGGGTGTGCTGGAAGTGCGTACGGAGCGGGACTGGCGGCATTCCGCCCTGGCGCGGGTCCAGGAACTGGTGGAAGCCGCATCAGGCCGCAAATCCCCTCTGGAGGGGAGGCTGTCCTCATTTTCCCGCATTTATACGCCGCTGGTGATTTCCATAGCCGCTCTGGTATTTTTGCTTTATCCCCTTGTGACGAGCGGAAGCTGGGCGGACGGTCTGTTCCGCGCCCTGGTCCTGCTGGTGATTTCCTGCCCCTGCGCGCTGGTACTGTCCATCCCGCTGGGCTTTTTTGCCGGAATAGGGAGAGCGGCGCGGCAGGGGATTTTGCTGAAAGGGAGCAACTATCTGGATGCCCTGCGGAAGGTGAAGACGGTGGTGTTTGACAAAACCGGAACCTTGACGGAAGGCGTTTTTTCCGTGGATGAAGTGCTTCCCCGTGACGGCGTTTCCCCGGAGGAACTGCTGTACTGGGCGGCCCATGCGGAACTCTCTGCCTCCCATCCGCTGGGGCGTTCCATTGTGAAGGCATATGAAGGGACTCTGTTTCCGGACCGCGTGGCGGAACTGGTAGAGGTGACGGGCGGAGGCGTTTCAGCCCGCGTGGAAGGGAGACCGGTTCTGGTGGGGAAAAAGTCTTTTCTTCAAGAGGCCGGCGTAAGGACGGAGGAGGGAGAAGACCATGGCGTGACCGTTTATGCGGCGTTGGACGGCATACTTCTGGGATGCCTCCGCCTGTCTGACCGCGTCAAGCCGGGAGCGGAGCGTGCGGTGCGGAAATTGAGGGAACTGGGCGTTTCCAACCTGGTCATGCTGACGGGGGATTCTTCTTCCGCCGGAACGGAAGTGGGGCTTAAGCTGGGGATGGACGAGGTATTCTGCGGGCTGATGCCTGCCGGCAAGCTGGAGCATGTGCGCCGGCTGAAACCTGAAACGGGGCTGCTTGCCTTTGTGGGGGACGGTATGAATGACGCCCCTTCCCTCGCTGCTGCCGACATCGGCATTGCCATGGGCGGCGTAGGGTCCGATACGGCTCTTCAGGCGGCTGACGTAGTGGTGATGAAGGGAGATCCCTTGGCCGTTCCGCTGGGGATGATGCTTTCCCAAGCCACAGAGCGCATCATTGTGCAGAACATCGTTCTTATTTTGGGCGTCAAAATTCTGGTCATGGTGCTGGGTATTCTGGGGCTGGCGGGGATGTGGGCCGCCGTGATGGCGGATGTGGGCGTCTGCCTGCTTGCGGTGGGCAACTCCATGCGTATTTTCCGGGTGAAGCTGGACATGTGACGAAAGGGAACTCTCTTCCTCCCCCTGTTTATGGGAGGATGCCCCCATCCCGATATCCGGATGCTGCCGCGGAATCTTGGAACAGCGGAAGATATCCTGATAAAAAAGCCTCCGTTCCGGCGGGCGGAACGGAGGACGGGGGAAAAACAGGCCGGGCAGAAAATCTTACCGCAGCCCCGTCAGCAGAAGTTCCGCGTTATTCTGTGTCTTGGAGATATTTTGCAGGAGAGCCTGAAGGCCTTCCCATCCCGGTTTCATGGCGAGCTGGCGGCGCAATTGCATGATTTTGACGAATTCCTGTTCGTTATACAGCCTGTCGTCATTGCGGGTGCCGCTCTGGGAAAGGGAAATGGCCGGATAAATGCGCCGTTCGGAAAGTTCCCGGTCCAGGCGGATTTCCAGATTGCCCGTTCCCTTGAATTCTTCAAAAATCACTTCGTCCATTCTTGATTCCGTGTCTACCAGGCATGTGGCGATGATGGTCAGGCTGCCTCCTTCTTCCACATTGCGCGCCGCGGAAAAGAATTTGCGCGGTTTTTCCAATGCATTGGACCCCAGGCCGCCGGACATGATGCGTCCTCCCGTCTGGTTGGCATTGTAGCCGCGGGCCAGCCTGGTGAGGGAATCCAGCAGGATGACGACGTCTCTGCCCATTTCCACCAGGCGTTTGGCCCGTTCGATAACCAGATCGGAAACCTGGGCATGGCGCCGGGAAGGTTCGTCAAAAGTGGAGGCGAATACCGGAGCATCCACGGTTTCTTCAAAATCCGTTACTTCCTCCGGACGTTCGTCCAGCAACAGCACAATCAGTTCCACTTCCGGATAATTGGCCCTGATGGAACGGGCGATTGTTTTCAGAAGAACGGTTTTTCCTCCGCGCGGGGGGGCCACAATCAGGCCGCGCTGCCCTTTGCCGAAGGGCGTCATGAGGTCCAGCACGCGCATGGCGGCGGAATTGACCCCCTTGTTTTCCAGAAGGAGGCGTTCCTTGGGGAAGAGGGGGGTGAGGCGTTCAAAATCGCTGCGCGCCCGGTAGTCTTCCGCAGGGATGTCCTCCACGCTGATGACGGAGGCTGCAGAAAGGTACTTGTCATGAGGCCGCAATTTGCGCAGCCTGACCTTGATCTGCTGGCCTACGCGAAGATGCAGGGGTTTGATGAGATTGCCGCCCAGATAAATATCATCCGGAGAGGTGCGGAAACTTTTCACCGGATCCCTCAGCATGGCGTAATTATCCTTGGCTTGTTCCATGACCCCGGAAACTACGACTTCATGGCCCTTTGCCAGAAGCTGTTTCCCCAATTCAAAAACCAGCTGAGACTTGGTGAGGGAGGCCGCGTTCCGGATGGGCAGCCCTTCCGCCATTTCCTGAAGATCGTTCAGGGGGCGTTTCCGCAGTTCATTGATGTCAATCTGCTCCAGAACAGGGGCTGCTTCCTCCTCCTCCCGGACTGCGTTTCCACTATTTTCCTCCGGAGCGGCAGCCGGCTGTTCCCCGGCGGTTTCTTCCGGCGCGGGCAGGGGCTTGGGGAGGGTTTCCTGCGGAATATCTCCGGCGGGGGAAGGGGTGTTGTCGAGTTCTTCAGTCATGAAAAAAATGTTGGTAAAGTCTTTGGGTTTGCTGGCGGAGCAGGTCCGGGGGGCCTTCATTCCAGATGACGAAGTCGGCCGCAGCCACTTTTTCCATGATAGGCCGCTGGGCCGCCAGAATGGCTTCAATCATATCCTCCCGGAATCCATTCCTGATAGCCAGGCGGGTTTTCTGCGTTCCCCTGGAAACAGCCACCACGCACACGGCATCTTGGCAATAGCGCGCCGAAGTTTCAAAAAACAGGGGCACGTCAATGACAAACCCGTCCACCTCCGTATTCTGACGCGCCGCCAGCATTTGCGCAAGACATTCTTGATGCAGCAGGGGGTGAATGATCCCTTCCAGCGTTCTGCGGCTTTCCGGATTCCGGAAAACAAGCTCCCGCAGAAAATGCCTGTCAGCCTTTCCGGAGGAGTCTACGCTGGCTGGGCCGAAGACGCTGGAGAGGGGGGCTTTCAGCGTACCGCCATCCAGCAATCTGCCCGCCTCCGCATCACAGTCAAACAGGCGCAGGCGCGCGCCTCCCGCCTCCATCAGCAGACGGATGAATGTAGATTTCCCGGTGGCTATTCCTCCGGTAACAATCAGGGTTTTCATGGGGGGAAGGGAAAGTAAGGCGCTTCTGGGATATAAAGAGCGGGTGAAAGGGTTACCCTTTCACCCGCTCCAATATGGACGTTATGCACGCAGCCTACATGGGAGGCAGCAGGCCTTCGGAGGCGGGAAGGGCGCTTTCCGGAGCGGCCGCAGTGGGAAGGGCATTGCCGCGTACGGGCTGGCCCGTGGCGTCAATGATCTGTCCCGTTACGAAGATCATCAGATTCTTCTTGATGTGGTTGTCGGAGTTGCTGCGGAAGAAGCGGCCGATGAGAGGCAGGTCACCGAAGATCGGCACTTTGTCTTCCACCGTCTGCACGTTTTCCGTGATCAAACCACCGATTGCCACGGTATGGCCGTCGTAGATGAACAGGGACGTTTCAACGGACCTCTTGGAGAAGATCGGCTGCTCGATGCGGTTTTCCGTCAGCGTCAGGGACATCGGCTTGCCGTCGGAACCAACGCCGGTGGACTGGATCGGGCTGCCGTAGTTCACGAAGCCTTCAAATTCCACGATGCTGGGCTTGAAGTTCAGGTCGATGATGTACTTGTTGTCGCCAATGGTAGGCACCACTTCCAGAGTTACGCCGACGGGCTTCATTTCAAACACGCCGGGGGTGGCGGGAGTGACGGGGAAGCTGGATATCTGGGGCTGGATCTGATTGCCCAGCAGGCCGTCCACGATGTTACCGTTGTTCCCATAACCGTAACCGTTGTTATAGCCGCTGTTGCCTACGGAGTTGGGGAGTTCCGGCGGTTCGTATTCGGTGGGATACCAGAATTCGCGGATGATTTCAATCTTGGCGGTTTCACCGGACTTGGCGGTCACGCTGGGGGCGGTGAGGACGTCAGAGCCTTTTTTCTGGGACAGGCCGCGCATCAGCATCTGGAAGGAGCCTTCGTCATAAATGCCCGTCAGGGACATGATGCCGGGAGCGGCGTTTTTCTGGGAGGCTTCAGAGCGGTTGGTGCTGTTCAGCAGATTGTCCACGGAGTTCTTGGTGATGGCGTAGTCACCCGTGCGGTTGCCGCCGGTAACGAGGCCGTTGATGGTGTCGCTGCCGCTGTTTACAGGCCAGCCGGTCACGCCGCCGGGAGACTGGGTAAAGCTGTCGGAAGTGGAACCGGTGCCGTAGTTCGTGCCGCCGCCCAGGAAGGTGCTGCGGTCATTGCTTACGGAGAACGGGGTGACAATCCAGTCAAAGCCGAGTTCTTCCGTGTTTTCCTGGGTTACTTCCACGAACTTGGTCATGATGCGCACCTGCTGGGATTCGCCGCGGGTGTTTTCAATGAGCTGTTCGATCAGGTCCAGGTTGCCGGAAGTGTTGCGGACGACCAGGGAGGAATTGCCGTTGACAAGGAATGCCGTGGCGCCTTCCGGGAAGCTGATGCCGCTCTTTTGCAGCAGGCTGCGGATGGAGGGCATGGGCTTAAGGCCGGAGGAGCTTTCGCCACCGCCGCCAAAGGGGTCGTCACTGACTTCGCCGCCGCCGTCGCCGACGGTGGTGCGGAGAGCGGACTGGAAGCCCGGGGGCACGGAGAAGGTGCGCTGGTACAGATCCACGTCATTGCCGCCGGCAGGAAGGATGGTCACTGCATAGTCTTCCACCTTCTGGCGCAGGCCGGCATTGCTGCAGATGAAACGGAGCACTTCCAGCATGGGAACATTAGTCAGCTTCAACTGGCCGATTTTGCGGGTGCGGATGCTTTCCTGCGGGGCTGCTGCCGGAGCAGCTTCCGTGACTTCCGCAGTTTCTTCGCCAAAGCCGTCTTCATCAGTTGCGGGAACGGCGGGGGCGACGGCAGCGGGCTGGGAATCATTGATGACAAAGTTGATGCCGCGTTCACCGTTCGGGCCTACCGTGCGGTCCAGTTCAATGGACTTTTTGCGCAGATAGTCAATGGCGTCTTCCACGGTGGTGTCTTCAAAAGAGACGGAGGGGATGATGATGCTCTTGAGCTTCATCAGATTGGCCGTGGCGCCGTTGATGTCCGTGATCGGTGCGTTGTCAGTGCCGTCGGCTCCGGTCGGGACTTCCATCGGGATGGGGCGTTCCCACATCTTGTCCACTTCCGCCAGCATGGTGCTGCGGGTTTCGTCGTAAGCGGCTGCATAGTAAGCCATTCTGCGGCGGTTGACCGTTTCCTGTCCGCGGCGGGCCGCCACGTTGTACGGGTCGATGGAGAGAACCTTGTTGAATTCGGCGATGGCTTTGTCGTAGTCGCCGAGGTCATAGTAACCATAGGCCATGTGAAGGAGGGTGTTCACCTTTTCCACGTTTTTCACGTGTTCGGGGGTGAGCGCCGGATTCGTGCGAATCGGGTCCTTCATGTATTCGAGCGTCTGCTTGGCAAGCTTGGCGCTCCGGGGATTGAGCTTGATGGCATCCTGCAGAAGCTTGTCGGCTTCGTCATAGCGCCCCACTTTGATGTATTCCTGAGCAACGGCGATGCTGGCGTCGCCAATATGGTTGGCGATAGCTTCCTTGCGCTGGTCGTTGATCGGCGCGGAAGGCAGCATGTTGTAAGCGGCGTTGTATTTGTCCAGGGCTTCCTTGTACTTGCCTTCGCGGTACAGGTTGCGGCCTTCCGCAAGGAGCTGCATGGCTTCCTGGGTTTGCGCTTCGCGGCGGGCCATGGCTGTGCGCGCTGCACTGGACTGGTATTGGTAATTGCCCGGTCCGGCGTAGGACGATCCCAAGGCACTGGAGGTTCCGACGGCGCCGCCATCACCAGCCTGCGCAAACGGGCAGGAGGCAGCAATGGCCATCAGCGCGATCAGGGAACGCTTCGGTTGATAAAGTGGTGCGTGGTCCATAGTTAGGTTCTTCTTTTTACATGTTTTTCGGATTTGTGAAGCTTTTTTTTCAGAAAAGTTTAAATCCGGCTCTATTTTTTCTTGCTCAGTGTTGTTTGTTCTCCAGTGGTTTTGTTGGCAATGGTTACGGTCTGTGTAGCATTATCAACGGTTTTCAGCGTGTAGATCTGTTTGGCGTCTCCCGGAATCCGGAAGTCGGAACCTTCCTCTACTTCAAAGCTGGTATCCCGTTCGGGGCCGGCCGTGATAGTAAGGTTTACTTTCTTATCAATGATTGGAATGACGTATTTTGTTCCGCGCCTGATGGTGTAGGTTTGTCCGTTTTTGGTCGGCTTCAAATCCTTGACGACGGCTTCCTCGTCCGTTTCCACCATGTCCAGGCTGGGATTCTTGAATTCCTTTTTGACAACGCTGACAAGTTCGAACCTGGGCTCGTCTTTTGTATTCTTACGGGTACCGAACTTGCCGTTGGTCTGGACGATGTTTTTCCAGATTTCCTGTTTGGCGCGGTTCATGCCCTTAAAGGTAAAGTCATTGCCATCCGCCTGGGTGAAAGCCAGGTAGAAGCCGAACTGCTTGATTTCGTCGACAAAAAGTTTGCTGACCAGGGGAGGATGGCTGTTGGGGTCGTTGGGATGGGTTTTGGCCGCATATTCCTCCTGCACCGTAAATCCATCGTTGTCCGGGTCCCGGGTCAGGACGTCCGAGTAAACGAATTCATTTTCCAGTCCGTTGTCCAGGAACCATTTGTTCGGGATGTTGCCGTGGATAGGCGGACCGGAGATGATGTCAAAGGGTTCCATTCCCCCCTCCTTAATCCAGAGATTGGGGGCGACGAAGCCCACATACTTCTGCGTTTCCTGGGCAATCGGCTTGAGTTCGTGGGAGGCGGAAAGCTCCTGGCCTACTTCTGCGGCTTTCTTGATGCCGGGAGGCGGTTCGATGGCTTTTTCAGAAACCTGCGTGGTGAATTTGTATTTGTCATTCAGTCCCAGAAAGGTCAGCGTACCATAGGCGGCCACTCCCAGGCCCAGGACGATTCCGGATGCCAACAGGATTTTGTCGTAATTTTGTTTTTCAGACATGTTGAAAGTATTTGCTGCGGTTGGTGTTGCCTTGGTTAATCTTCAGACGGTTCCTGAGCCTTGGGCTGGTTGAAGTGGACCAGATTCAGGGAGACCTGGACAAAGACCTGCTCCTTGCCCATGTAAGGCTTGATGACTTGCTGGATGGCCGGGGCTGCAGGTGCAGCCGCCTCATCCGCCGGAGTCAGGGAAGCCGCACCCGTGGCGGGTTGGGCCGCGGCAGGTTTGGCGGCTGCCGGATTGGCGATGGGAGGGGGCATCATCCGTTCGTTGCGGATACGGATGGAGTTGACCGTGAACAGATAGTCCTGCATACCGGTTATGGCGTTCATGGCTTTCAATACACTTTCCCGGTCGCCCTGGAAGGCTATTTCCAGAGGCATGGGAGCCCATGGAGCCTGGTCGGCTTCGTCCGATTCTTCCGGATTGTTCGCCGGGGTTTCAATGGGGAGCTGGGGGCGGTACACCTTGATGAATTTGGACAGGCCGCATTCCGCCAGTTTGTTGACCAGGCTGTTGATGGCTTTCAATTCAAAACCCAGCGTGGAGGCCGCCTGAACAGAGGGAGCCTGGGTGCTGTAAACCTGGAAGCCGAGCCAGGAGGATGTGTCCGTTATGAGAATGTTCTTTTTCTTGCAGGAGGAGATCAGGGAATCCCTGAATGTTTTCAGTTCATTCTGGAATGCCGTGGGCGTGGTGGGGACCAGCGCGGAGGAGGCAAGGAAGGGCTTGTAGGCCGTTTCCAGGCTGCCCACGGCCTTGGCATAGCGGTTCAGTTCTTTTTCCAGCTCTTCGTTGGATGAGCGGCTCGGAGTGATTTCCGCAGCATTGGCGGACTTGATTTCCTTGGCGGCGATGCTGATTTTTTTGTCCAGTTCACTGCGTTTGGAATTGACGATGTACCCTGTCGCGGATAACCCCAGGAATAAAAGAAGCCCCACGCCCGCGACCATGGCGGCGGGCTTGTTGTCTGTAATCCAATTGCTCATAAAATATGTCTTGTTCGGGTTGGGTAATCTTATTTGTTAAAGTTCACGGGAATGGGCGTTTTTAACGGAAGCACCAGCTTGAAGGGTACAAAGGCCCCTGCCGCCGCGTCCACCTTGGCGTCCTTGGCTCCCAGTTCCATGATCTGGCGGGCTTCCAGTTTGACGTCTCCGGGCTTGAAAGTGAACAGGGATTCCTTGTTCCCGTCTATTTTTGCCTGGAGGTCCTGGATGATTCTCTGGCCGCCCAGGCTGCGCCGGACGAATCCGGTCAGGCGGATGGCGTTGACGCTGTAAACGCCCGCTTCATCCTCGCTGGATGCGTTGGCGGAGGCCTCCGTCCTGATGTCATCCACCAGGGATGTATTTTTGTCCGATGTGAAGGAATCCTTGATGACGGAATATCCCGTAATTTGGGTGGTATCCTCCGGATTGAAGTGGGCCAGCGGTTCAAAATCCGTAAACCAGTAGGGATAATCCTTGTGTTCCGACTGTTCCAGCAGGTGCCTGATGATGTCCGCGTAGCCGTAGCGCTGAAGCGTGAGCTGCTGGTAGGAAGCCAGGGTGGAGTCCAGTTTTTTCAGCTCCTGTTCTTTCTGGCGCAGGGCGGATTGTGCCGATTTGATGGAAGTAACGGTGGGCTGGACGCCGGCGAGGATTTCCTCCGCCTTTTTTTCGCCCATATATCCTGTGACGGCATAAGCTGCGGCACCGAGAACGGCAATGGCTGCCCCGGCGATGATGGCGGGCATTTTTTTCTGGTTGGCCCGCTTTTTGGCAACTGCGGTGGGTTCCAGGTCAATATTGAGGGAGGCCCTGCCGATGGAGTGAATGGCGGTGCCGATCAATCCGCCCAGGATGAAGGCTTCGCGGGAGATGGTGTTCACGTCCACGCCGGAGCCCACGCCCACGTTGTGCATGGGGTTGAAGAAGGAGATCGGAATGCCCAGTTTATCTTCCAGGAATTCCTTGGTATAGGGCAGGGAAGCTCCGCCGCCGCACAGGTATGCCTTGACGGGAGCGCTTCCGCTCATCTGGGCGCGGTAATGGTTGGTGGTCCGCTGGATTTCTGAGGCAAGCCTGGTCATGGCCGTACGGATGACGGTAGCCAGATTGGCCGTGGCGGGATCCAGCCCTTCCGTTTGCCCGTTGCTCATGGAAACGAGCCCGCTGGTGGTTTTCAAGCGTTCCGCTTCCAGGAAGGGAATATTGAATTCACGGGCGATAGCGGAGGTTACGAAGATTCCCCCCGCGGAAATGCTGCGGGTGAAGAAACGTCCCTGTTCGCTGTAAATCAAATCCGTGGATTTGGCGCCGATGTCGATGAGCATGACCGGTTCTTTCTCATCCGGATAACTGTCCACATACGCATTGTACAGAGAGGTAAGCGCGCAGTCCACTTTGCCAGTGGAAAGGCCGTGGGAGATGATTTCATCATTCAGGGAGTCCAGGTCTTCCGCCTTGATGGCAACCAGGATGGCTTCCCGTTCCAGACCTTTGGCGGGAAGCAGATGGTAGTCCCACACGACTTCGTCCAGCGGGAAGGGGACGTGCTGCTGGGCTTCAAAGCGGATGAGCTGTTCCACATCGGTATCGTCCAGAGCCGGAAGCTTGACGAAGCGGATGAAAACGGATTGTCCGGAAACGGAATAGTTGACGACGCTTCCTTTGACGTTGAGTTCCTGGACGAGGTCGGCGATGGCTTCCCCTATTTTCGTCAGGCGCAAGCCTTCTGCTGACGGGTCCAGCACTACGAGGCGCGTAGCATAGCGGTCCAGGATAAGGGCGTCTTTGGAAGTCTTGGAAAAGACGCCCATTGAAACTCTCTGGGAACCTACGTTTAATGCGACGATTGGTCGTGAATTAGCCATGGGTGATTTCTGTTAAATAAGATGAAATGATAGAATTAATGGAACGTTATTCGCCGTCCGCCGGGGGTTCCACAGGAGTACCGAACGGGGCGGGGACGGAACTGGAAGCCGCCTGCTGGCTGTTGGGCCTCATAATTTCCGGATAACGGTCGTACCAGAACACGGAGAAAGGTGTTTCATCCTTGTTCAGCAGGGGGTAATAAGAGGTTTCCACGATGCTGGGGGACTGGATGGTCCACCATTTTTCCATTTTTCCGCGTTCGGAGGAATAAGTGGCGACAATCTTGCCGTTGTATTCCACCACTACGCCCTGGTACTTCACCCATTTTCCTCTTCCTCCTTCCACACCGGTAATGCGCTTGACGGAGGACGGGGAGAGATACACGGAAGCGTACGTGTTTTCTCCTACCGGAACATTGACGTATTTGACTTCCTTATACAGTTTCAGGTACTGGCGGGAGCGGTCCGGATTGACTACCGCGATGTAGAATTTGAACGTCAGGGCATCAATATAGCCGGATTTGGGGGTAGGAGCGGCTTCCACCTTGAAGGGAATTTCAAAATCCGCCCATTTCTTCGGTTTCGGCAGCGGCCGGGGATCGTCCTGCGTCAGGACGTTGGGGGACTGGCGCATATACAGGGACAGCTTTTCCAGGGAGACCCGCACCTGCATTCTGGGATTGCTGGTGGTCTGCGCCGATGCCGCAGGGACGAAAAGCACCGCAGCCAGCATGGCCGTGATAGTGTTAAGGATGGATTTCATAGCACAATTCAATTCCCTGATTAGTTACACTAAAAACCGAACTGTGGCTAGCAAAAATCTCTTGTTTCTTTCCATGTAGCGTGTGTGGAGCATGACACGGCTCCGTCCGGCGGTTCTGCCCGGGCGGTCAAGAAAAAAACATGCGGCATGGCTGCGGGCTTGACCTGGCAGAGGTGTTTCCACATGCTCGGCCCATGGCGATTGATTCTGATCTGCTGAAGAAGTTTTCAGAGGCCCACGGTATTTCGGGGCATGAGGATGAAGTGAGAAGCCTGGTGGCTCAGGAACTTGAAGGATATGGGGAATTTTCTTCCGATGGTTCCGGCAGCCTGTTCTGTACCGGCGGAGGGGCCGGCCCCCGCGTGATGCTGGCCGCCCACATGGATGAAATAGGCTTCCTGGTGCAGAATATAGCGTCGAACGGTTTCCTTCAGTTGGTGGGGATAGGCGGCTGGTGGCCGCATACCCTGTTAAGCCAGCGTGTCCTGGTAAAAACCCGCTCGGGCCGCAGCATCCGGGGGGTGATTGGTTCCAAGCCTCCCCATTTTCTGCCGGAAGGCCAGCGCAACAGCGTCATGAGCATGGAAGCCCTTTTTGTAGACGTGGGCGCTGAAAGCGCGGAACAGGTGAAGAATGAATTCGGTATTCACCTGGGGGATCCCGTGGTGCCGGACGTGAAATTCTCCCCGTTGGAAAATCCGTTCCGGGTCATGGGGAAAGCCTTTGACAACCGCGCCGGTCTTTCTGTGATGATAGAGGCATTCAAGAAATTATGCCGGGAAGGGCATCCCAACACCCTGATTGCCGCCGCGACGGTTCAGGAGGAGGTGGGCACGCGGGGCGCCAGGACGGCCGGCGTCGCCATGCAACCGGATTGCGTGATTGTTCTGGAAGGGCCGCCGGCAGACGATACCCCCGGGTTTGCCGTGACGGATTCCCAAGGGGCCTTGGGCGGAGGCGTGCAGATCAGGCTGTTTGACCCCACGGCCATCACCAATCCCCGGCTGGCCGCCCTGGCCGAAAAAACGGCTTTGGATGCGGGCATCCCATTCCAGTTGACGGTGCGCCGTTCCGGTGGAACGGACGCGGCAGCCCTGCATCTTTCCGGAAAGGGAGTTCCCACTATTGTGCTGGGAATTCCCACCCGGTACATTCATGCCCATAACGGCGTGCTGGATCTGCGGGACTACCGCGCCGCAGTGGAATTGACGGTGGCTCTGGCCCGTTCCCTGGATCAGGAGGCCGTGGAAGCCCTTACCCATTACCTGCCCTGAAAGAAACGCTCATGAATCCGACCGTTTACGTACATGATCTGGACCCTGTCATCTGGCAGATAACGGACTCAATTGCCCTGCGCTGGTATGGCCTGGCCTATTTAATGGGCTTCATCGGCGGGTATTATCTGCTTTCCTGGCTTTCCCGCCGGAAGCTGTATCCTGTCCCCCAGGACAGGATGGCGGATTTTGTTACTTATGTGGCTATTTTTGGTGTCCTGATCGGCGGAAGGCTGGGATATGTGCTCTTTTACCAGATTCCCAATCACGGCTGGTCCCAGTTTCTGGCGGATCCGCTCATGGTCCTGAGGGTGTGGGAAGGGGGCATGGCCAGCCACGGGGGAATGATTGGAGTGGGGCTGTACACATTTTATTATGCGTGGAAGCACCGCGTCAAGTGGGTGGCGCTTCTGGACGGCCTGGCCATTGTAGCTCCCGTTGGGCTGTTTTTCGGGCGCATGGCCAATTTTATCAACGGGGAACTGTATGGGCGCGTTGTCCCGCCCGGCTCTTCCCAGGGAATGATTTTTCCGGCGGAGCTTTCCCAGGATCCGGACTTGTTCGTGCGGGTGGCCTCCCGTATTTATGAAACGCCCGGATTGCTGGACAAACTGTCCCTTTCCGGCGTAGCCGTGCCGGAACGAATGACTGCCGCCTGGGTGACCGAGCGGGTGAGGGATACGCCCGCCATCAGGGAAATCGTGGGGCAGATGATGCAGGATCATGCACGCTACCCCTCCCAGCTGTATGAAGCGTTTGCGGAAGGTGTGTTTCTTTTTGCCGTGCTGTGGTTTGTACGGGTAAGGTTTCCCCGTGCGTGGAACGGCTTGTTCTGCGGTATTTTTGCCGTTCTTTATGCTGCGGGCAGAATTATTTGCGAAGAGTACCGGGAGCCGGATTCCCCCTTCTCCATGGGATTGACCCGCGGGCAGTTCCTCTCCGTTTTCCTCGTGCTGGTGGGCGCCGCTTTCTTTGTATATGCCTTCAAGACCAGGCAGACGGTTCAGGAATGCACTTTCTATGAACCTGAAAAGAAAGACGGGAAGGAATCGTCCGGAAAGGCCGTTTAAAACGGGTCCAGGTCAAATTCCCCTGTTTTGGGAATACTGCTGGCGGGACCAGCCTTGAAAATATCTGCAATGCAGCTGGAAAAAAGCCGCAAATTCCGTTGGTCGAAGGCAAAACGTTCAAATTCCTTTACGGAAAACAGGGTGATGGGATCCGTGTTGTAAGCTTTGAATTCCATGATGCCGGCGTCCGTATTCGTATTTGACAGGCGTCCCTCAATGCCTACGTCCCCGCTCATGAAGCGCCCCAGGATCAGGGAGGTTCCCGGAAGGGGGGAGACCAGGGAAACAAGATCGGACATGATGTTGCCGCCCACGTCCGTAGGCTTCAGCTTGACTATGGCGAGGCGGAGAGTTACGGATCCCGGAACGGGGCGGTCAACCAACTGCCATTTCATCCTCCCGCCTGTCTGTCTGGATTTGTTTTCCAGCACGTTGCGGATGTCTTTCTGCAGCCCGGCCCTGAATTGTGCCGCCAGCGCCGGGGATTCCTTGGGGAATCTGGCTTTGATGTAATCAATATTGACGGGGGCAACATATACTTTCAGCCTTGGAGAATTCCAGACGGCCTGTTCCGAGGGATTATACCAGACGCCTCCAAAACAGCTCTGCCTGGAGTCCGCGTGAAGGGGATGGGTAATCAAAGAGGAAACGGGCATTGTCCGGGAACTGGAACAGGAAAAAACCAAACCTGTTCCCAGAGCCAGGAATAGCCGTGGAATAGCGCCGTGCATGCAGGATAAGACGGCATCCGCCCGGGTGGTGTTCGAGTCATGACCCGATTGGCGCCAGAAGTTTTTTCCGGAGGGGGAGGCTCCGGAAGTTCCGGGGCGGTTCCGTGCTCCCTTCAACGGTATGCATGATGAACGGACGGGAGGAGAGCCGTCAGGGAATGGGCGAATGGCATAAGAATAACCGGAGCGGGGAAACGGCACGGTCAGAAGAACTCCGGACGACAAGGAAACGTGCAAGGTTGCCCCGTGTCCGGATGCATGATTGACAAGCCGGAAAAGCGGGGCATGCTGTTGATATGAGATACGAGCCGCTTCCTTCTTCCTTTTTTGCCGGCAACCGTGAAGAACTTGCTTCCCGTCTGCCTGCCGGCAGTATGCTGATTCTGCACGCCAACGACGTATTTCCTACGAATGCGGACGGCACTTTTGCCCTGCATCAGAATGCCAACCTCTTTTACCTTACGGGAGTTGACCAGGAAGAAACCGTCCTGGTCATGACCATCCGGGAGGACGGCTGGGATGAGATCCTGCTGTTGCGTGAGACAAATGAACAGATTGCCATCTGGGAAGGCGCCCGGCTCTCGCAGGAACAGGCGAGAGAGCTGAGCGGCATCCAGGACGTGCGCTGGACCGATGAATATGATGCGCTGCTGGAGGCCCTGGTGCCGTCCGCATCCATGGTCTTTGTGGAAGCCAACCAGCATCCGCGATGCACATGCCCGGTGGAAACGCGCAATGCCCGCATGACCAAGGAGCTGAAGGAAAAATTCCCGGACGCTGTTTTGAAGAATGTCTATGAAATCTTGGCGGACATGCGGCAAATCAAAAAGCCGGAAGAAATCAAGGCTCTCAAAAAAGCCTGCGACATCACCAATGAAGGCTTCCGGGAATTGCTCCGGTTCATCAGGCCGGGGGTGGGCGAATGGCAGATTGAGGGATTCCTGGCCAACGAATTCATCAGCCGCGGTCCGCGCAAATTCTCCTTCCTGCCCATCATCGCTTCCGGAAAGGATACCTGCGTGCTGCATTATATCCAAAACGACAAACGGTGCGAAGACGGCGATCTGGTGCTTATGGACATAGGCACGGAATACGGGAATTACAACTCCGACATGACCCGCACCGTTCCCGTGAACGGAAAATTCACCCCCCGCCAGCGCGCTGTGTATGAAAGCGTGCTGAATATGATGACCTACGCCAAAAAGATTCTGAAACCCGGAATCCTGAAATCGGAGTACGAACGCCTGGTGCGCGTTTTTGCCGCCGGGGAACTCGTCAAGCTGGGGCTGATCACACCCGCGCAGGTGGCGGAAAAACCGTCCGATCCTCCCATTGTCCGGAAATATTACATGCACGGGTGTTCCCACTTCCTGGGGCTGGATGTGCACGATGTAGGCGAAGCCAACCCCGTTGTGTTGCCGGGCATGGTTTTCACCGTGGAACCGGGCATCTATATTGCGGAAGAAGGCATAGGCATCCGTTTGGAAAACGACGTCCTGATCGGGGAAACAGAAAACATCGACCTGCTGGGAGACGTGCCTTTGCTGCCTGATGACATTGAACGGCTCATGGCCCGATAAAATGGGCCGGATACGGTTCTGAACTTGACAATGGGGCCCGTGTGGGTTTTCATTCCCGTCCCATCATGTCGAAGAAACTCAAAATAGCTCTTCCCAAAGGCAGTTTGCAGGATTCCACCGTGGAATTGTTCCGCAAGGCCGGCTACAATGTGTATGTGTCCAGCCGCGGATACCGCCCGACCTGCGACGACGACGATCTGGAGCTCTTCCTGATCCGTGCCCAGGAAATAGGCCGTTATGTCAATGACGGTTTCATCGACTGCGGCATTACCGGGCGCGACTGGATTTATGAAAACCGGGCGGACGTGGAAGTGCTGACGGATCTTCAATACTCCAAGGCTACCTCCAAGCCTACCCGCTGGGTGCTGGTAGTCCCGGAAAATTCCCCCATTACCTGTGCGGAAGACCTTCAGGGCAAGCGCATCGCCACAGAAGGCGTGGGCATCACGGAACGCTGGCTTCAGGAAAAGGGTATTGAAGCCCACGTGGAATTCTCCTGGGGAGCTACGGAAGTGAAGGTGCCGGAACTGGTGGACGCCATCGTGGACATCACGGAAACGGGAAGCTCCATCAAGGCCAACAAGCTCCGCATCGTGGACACCCTGATGACCTCCTATCCCCAGTTTATCGCGAACCGGGAAACCATGCAGGACGAGTGGAAAAAACAGAAGCTGGAACGCCTGGTCATGATGCTCAAGGGCGCCCTGGAAGCGCGCCGGAAAGTGGGTCTGAAAATGAACCTTCCTGCTGTTTCCCTGAACGGCCTGGTAGAGGCCCTTCCGTCTCTGCGCCGTCCCACTATTTCCCATTTGGCGGAAGAAGGCTGGCTGGCCGTGGAAACGGTCATTGACGAATCCGTTGTGAGGGATATCATTCCTCAGCTCAAGGCCCTGGGAGCGGAAGGCATCATTGAATACCCGCTTAACAAGCTGGTTTACTAGATTTTTTTCTCACCACAGTAAAACAACAAACGAACCACAATCATGGGATCGCTCAAAAAACGCCGTAAAGCAAAAATCAACAAGCATAAGCGCAGCAAGCGCATGCGTCAGAACCGTCACAAGAAGCGTTTGCGTTACAAGTCCTAAGGTTTGTGCGCTTCGCTGCTCAAACTGGCAGTCTGTCCGATTTCCGGAAAATTCCGGCGTCCTCCTTATCGCGGAAGGACGCCGTTTTTTATATGGACACAGCTTTTGCATCATTTTCATGGATTCATTGATAAAACTTTTTTTATTTTTCACCGCCTCATGAGGATGATTTGTAAAAGTTGTTTCATGATTTCCTGAAATAAAAAAGTAGTCGATGAGAGGGAGGGACTGGAGGAATTTGAACTGGCTGGAATCATATCAATTTTCCGCATGGAAAAAGACGGCCATGTTTTTAGTCTTTGATTACCTGATATAAACTCGTGCATGGATTTGTGCGTCACGGGAATCGAACAGGTTATATCTATGGAGACGGTTGCTTAAAACAACGTCTGTCTTCCATTTCTGTTCCCTTTTAAGGAAAACCGGAATAATGCTGATGAGCGGAATGGAGCCTGCGCGTACTCTCCATAACGCAGGGTTTGAAAAAACACGCGGATGTCTCGTGGGCCATCCCTCCGGGTTGAAAGGATGCCTTTTTTCCGGTTTTAACGGCAGGCCATGTCAGACTGTTCCGCATCGACGTTTTACGCCGCCTTTTCTTCCCGGAACCTTTTCAGGGGAATGGTGATGGTAAAAACAGTTTCCCGGTGGGGGATGCTGGAGACGGTGATGGCTCCGTCGTGGGCTTCCACGGCGCGTTTCACAATGGAGAGGCCCAGGCCCGTTCCCTTGATTTCCGAGGAGTGGTGGGTTTCCACCCGGTAAAAACGGTTGAAGAGGAAGGGGATGCTTTCCGCAGGAATGCCCACGCCCGTATCCGTGACGGTGATGACGCAGGCGTCCTGTATTTTGGCGGCGGCCACAGTAATGGAAAGTCCCGGCTCCGTGTTTTGCTTGAGGGCGTTTTCCACCAAATTGAACAGAATTTGCGTCCAGTAAAAGGGGTCTCCATAAAGTTCCCAATCCGTGGGAATGTCCATGTGCAGGACGGCCTGTTTTTTCTCCCGGATGGAATCCAGACGGGAGAAGACGTCGTCCGCGCAGGAGGTGAGGCGGAACCACTGCTCCTTCAGAATCGCCTTGTGGCCTGATTCGAGTTTGGAGATCATGAGCATGTCTTCAATAATGTTCATCAGCCTCTGGCTGTTCTGGTGCATGACTCCGATGAATTTGCGGGCCAGTCCGGGACTTTCCTCCACCAGATCGTCCTCCATCAGGTTTTCCAGATATCCCACGATGATGGTGAGGGGCGTACGCAGCTCGTGGGAGGCGTTTGCCACGAAGTCCCGGCGCATCTGGTTGGTGAGGTAGTTCTGCGTGATGTTGCGCAGCAGGATGCGCTTTTCTCTGATTGGGGCGTCCGTGATGGCGCTGTCCAGATGCCACGCCGTGATGCCGTTTTGCACGCCGCCGGGGGAATTGGCGGCGCTCAGCGTGAATTCCTTGGTGACGGGGCCGTCCGTATCGAATGCTTCCTGAACATGCCCCAGCAATTCCTGGTTGCAGACCAGGGCCCCCACTTTGCGCCCTTCCAGCTTTTCTTCCTGAAAGAGTTCTTTGGCCAGCGTATTAGCCAGCACGATGTGTCCGGATGGACCGATGAGCAGGAAGGCCTCTCCCAGAGCTTCCAGGAAGCGCCGTTTGTCCGCGATGGCCTGTTCCTGCGCTTCTTCCCCGCGCTTCAGCAGGCGCTGAGCGTCCCGCAAGGCTTTTTTCCGGGCTTTCATGGCGGACCGGCATACCTGGACCAGATGCCAGTTCAGGTACAGGGAGGCCAGAATAAGAAGGATTAGGATGTAGTCGATGGCCGACATGGAACCGGAGTGTTAAGCCTTTTCCTCCGGGATGCGGCGTCCCGGCAGGGTAAAGCGGTAGCCGATACTGCGGACGGTTTCAATGCAGTCCGCGTAGGGAGCCAGTTTCTGGCGCAGCCGCTTCATGTGCGTGTCCAGCGTACGGCTCTGGGCCTGGTGGCTGTACCCCCATACGCAACTGAGCAGGTCGTTGCGGTTCAGGGTCTGGCCTTCCCGTTCAACCATATGGATCATGAGCTTGAATTCCGTGGCCGTCAGATCTACTTCCTCCTTGTCGATATAGAATTTGAGGGCGTTTTTGTCAAAAGTGAAGGGGCCGTATTCCGCAATGACGCTGCCCGGCGTGTGCTCGCACCGTTTCAGCACGCTGGCCACGCGCAGGACAAGTTCCTTGGGGCTGAACGGTTTGGTCACATAGTCGTCCGCTCCCAGTTCCAGCCCCTGGATGCGGTCTTCCGCCTGGGCCTTGGCTGTCAGGAAGATGACGGGAATGTTCTGGGTGCGGCTGTCCCGGCGCAGTTCCCTCAGTACGCCGTGTCCGTCCATGCCCGGCATCATCTGGTCCAGCAGGATCAGTTCCGGCTTGTCCCGGCGCGCCACTTCCAGCGCGGTCAGACCGTCATAGGCCGCCAGGGGCGTATGGCCCGCACGTTCCAGGTTATAGGCCACAAGGTCTGAAATGGCGTGATCGTCTTCAGCGATAAGAATGGTTGCCATGTCTGTTTTTTACGATGAAAGAAAGGGCGGTGTCCCGATATTAGATGTGACGATTCGTTCACATTTCCCCGCCCGGGAGGCGGTTCCGGACAGTTAAAGCCTCTTCTTATGCAAACATACTGTAACGGAAGCGTTTCCGTTTTGCAAGGCTGGCCCAGATTCAACTTCTCTTCCCTGCGTCATGTGATACACTTGCCCCGCAACAGTTGTATTGTTATGCGAAGCGATAGAGTTAAAGCAGGGTTCGAGCGTGCGCCGCACCGCAGTTTGATGCGTGCCACCGGAATGACGGATGAGGATTTAAGCCGTCCTTTCATTGCCATTTGCAATTCTTTTAATGAAGTGATTCCGGGCCATGTCCACCTGAACAGGGTGGCCGCCCTCATCAAGGAGGAGGTACGCAAGGCCGGAGGAACTCCCGTGGAATTTAACCTTCCCGGCGTTTGTGACGGCATTGCCATGGGCCACGGCGGCATGAAGTTTTCCCTGGCCAGCCGTGAGCTGATCGCGGACAGCGTAGAGACGATGCTGAGCGCCCATGCGTTTGATGCCATGATCTGCATCCCTAATTGCGACAAGATTGTTCCCGGCATGATTATGGGCGCCCTGCGCTGCAATATTCCCACTATTTTCTGCAGCGGCGGTCCGATGGCCGCCGGCATGGCGGAGGACGGCACGGTGCTGGACCTGAACAGCGTGTTTGAGGCTGTCGCCCGCTTTAAGGCAGGCAAGATTAATGAGGAGGAACTTCATTCCCTGGAATGCCGCGCCTGCCCCGGCGCCGGTTCCTGCTCCGGCATGTTTACGGCCAATTCCATGAATTGCCTGAGCGAGGTGATCGGCCTGGCCCTTCCCGGCAACGGTTCCCTGCTGGCTACTTCAGAGGAACGAAAGGAGTTCTGGAAGCAGACTGCCCGCCGCGCCGTGGAGATGGCGAAGGCGGACGGCCCCCTGCCGCGAGACATCGTAACCCGTGACGCTATCGACAATGCTTTCACAATTGATATGGCCATGGGCGGCAGTTCCAATACCGTGCTCCATACGCTGGCTATCGCCAGGGAAGCCGGTGTGGAGTATGACCTCCAGCGCATCAATGATATTTCCAGGCGAACCCCGAATATTTGCAAGGTGGCTCCTTCCTCCCGCTTCCACATGCAGGATGTTCTGCGTGCAGGCGGGGTGAGTGCCATCATTCATGAAATTGCCAGAATTCCCGGAGCCCTTCATCTGGACGCCATGACCGTCAGCGGGAAAACGCTGGGTGAAACAGTGGAGGGATGCGGCATTGCGGATGAAACCGTGATCCATCCGTTGGAAAATGCCTATTCCCGTGATGGCGGCCTGGCGATTCTGTTCGGCAATCTGGCTGAGGAGGGCGCTGTGGTGAAAAAGGCGGGTGTGCATCCGGATATGATGAGTTTCCGCGGGCCCGCCGTGATTTTCGAGTCTCAGGAAGAGGCCTGCGAAGGCATCCTGGCCGGGAAGGTAAAGTCCGGCGATGTGGTTGTCATACGCAATGAAGGACCCAAGGGCGGCCCCGGCATGCAGGAAATGCTGGCTCCCACTTCCTATATTATGGGGCAGGGCCTTGGCGCGGAAGTGGCGCTTATTACGGACGGCCGTTTTTCCGGAGCCACGCACGGAGCCTGTATTGGCCATATTTCCCCGGAAGCGGCGGAAGGCGGCCTGATCGGCCTGCTGAGGAACGGGGATATTATTGAGTATTCCATTCCGGACCGCACGCTGAACGCCTGTTTGAGCGGGGAGGAGATCGCACGCCGCCGTGCGGATTGGAAACCTACCTATAACAGGGTTTCCTCCTCCTGGCTGAGCCGTTACCGCCAGCTTGCCACGAATGCCAGCAAGGGGGCAGTCCTCCGGCGCGGGGAATAATAGTTTCCCTTTTAACAGCAGCCGCTTCCCGTGATAGCCGGGAAGCGGTTTTTTATGCCTGTTTTCCTTGCTCTGTAGTCTGGCAGGCTGCATGGTCGGATTGCCCGCATCCGGCATTGAAAAAACTGCCTGGGTAAAGCGGAACCGCTTCCTGTGAAGGGAAGCGGTTCCTAATCAACAATTCATGTTTTTCCAAGAAATGTTTTATTTGGAAATTCTGAGGCGGTCGCTCATTTTTTTCAGGGAAAGGGCAATTAGTTCATTTTGAGTGGATGGATAGCGTTTCTTTATTTCCGATGGTGAAAGTCGTTTTCCCGGAGTTGGTGATGGAAAGGGAGCGTCCCTTCCGTCTCGTCCCGTTTGCCGGAATTATGGATAATAGGGTGGAAACGGGTTTGAGCGGCGCGTACATTTCGGGAAAATAGCCTCTTCCTGCGCAGAGAGGGAAATGATTTTGTAAAAAATTCCGTTGCTGTCCGTTATGCTGATGATGTAACCCGTTTTCAGTATTCGCAGGAGGGCGCGGTCTTGATAAGTCTGGTTTACCGGAACTGATGTTGCAGGAAGGCTGCGGAATGACGCAGGACGGGACCAGGACATGGCGTTCCTTGTTGAAGGAAGCGTTGGAGATTTCCTTCCCGGTTCCCTGCGGAACCGGGAAGGCCGGAATGGACATCCGTTAGAATGAGTAACTGACGGAGCCGTTGATTCCCTGGGCCGTCAGTCCGGCCCTGCTTTCCAGAGAGTATCCGATGCGGGCCCCCCACCTGTTGCCGAAGGCGGCGCTTATCCCTGCGTTGACGCGCAGAGCGGTGCGGCCTACGTTGACGCCGCGCGCCGTCCAGGCGCCCAAGTCACTGCTGACAGTCCCTTTGGGATTGAGGCGACTGAGATCCTGCGTCACGGCAACTGTCACGCTGGGCGTCAGCGTGGCATTGGTTCCTGCCGCGTAGGTGCGGGAGAGGGTGATGCCTACAGGCAGCGTCCAGTTCTGGGCGCGCGCTCCGCTGAAGGTCCGGGCCAGGTCTCCGTGTTCGGAGAAGCTGTCCGTTTTCCCGGTCATGAATTCCAGCCCGGCAAATGGTGCGATGACCAGTTTGTTGCGGAATTGTTCCGTCCAGGTGGCGTAGATGGCGGCTCCGAAAGAGTCAGAGTCAAATTTCCCGGCAGCGGAGGTGTCCGCCAGGCGGGCTTTCCCGTCAAAGGATGTGGTTCCGAAGGCTGCATACCCGTCCAGAGACAATTTGGAGGTTCCGGCGGGCGTGTAGCGGCCGTAGAGCATGGCCATGAAAGAATCCGCATCATAGCTGGACAGTCCTCCCTTGTCCTGGAAAGTTCCGTAAGATTGGCCGATGGCCACTCCTGCCAGGACGGAGGAGGAGAGCTTGCAATCCGCGCCCACGGCATAGCCGCCTGCGTCGTATTTGTAGCCGTCAATGCCGCTGCGCGAATGTTGATCCGTCCAGGAACCCAGGCCGCCCACCCATACGGAGCCGCGGCCTGAAGCCACCGGCGCCATGGCGATGGGGGAACCCTTGGCGTCTGCAGACTGGACGGGCTTCGCTGCCGTAATATTCAGTCCCTGTGCGGCGGAAATGGCTCCCTGCGTCCTGCCCAGGGCGGCAAAACCCTTGAGAGCATCGTTGGAAGCCCAGGCCGCATTGATCACGGTTTCCCCGCTGACGGATTGAATCATGGCTGCCGCCGCGTCTGCGCTGGAGGTTCCCAGAAGGGTTTCGAAGAACCTGTGTGCGGCTGAACCGTCCCGGACGCCCGTCCGGACCTGTTCCATGCCGGCTGCTGCGCCGGATATGTTCCCGGAATATCCCTGCATGGGGGCGGCGACTCCGTGCATATTTTGTGTCAGGCGGATAGTTCCGTTTTCATGGGGCGTTGCGCTTGTGGAGACGAAAGCGGTGTTGAACAGAGGCAGTTCGCTTACTTCGGCTCCGGTGATGGTGACGTTGTCCACGGAAGAAGTTCCGGCGGCGGTGTGTGTGAGGTCGCGGCCGTTGCCCGCTTCATCGACATTCCAGAGCTTGATGGAGGAGTGGCCGTTGAACGCGATGTCATTGAGGAGCAGGGAGGAACCTTCCCCCATTTCAATCACGGCGTTTCCGTTAATTTCCAACGTGTCTCCAGCCAGTACGGAATTTTCCGTCAGAATGACGCCTGCGCCATTCATTTCGTAGTCCGTCAGGTCTTCAACTCCCAATTGAGCTCCTTCCATGACCATGATGTCATCCACTTCGGCCAGGTGGCCCACGATCAGGGAGCCGGCTCCGGATTGCTGGATCAATGTTCCGCCGAATCCGTTATCCTCCGTGTCCCGGCCTCCGTAAAGCAGGTCGCCGCCGCCTGTCTGAATCAGCGTGGCGGCGCCGCGCGTCCACGGACCGTCGTCAAGGGAGTAATAGTCTGCGTCGGAAATGCCGCTGTTGATGATGGTGATATCGTTCGCGTCCGTGTCCGCCAGAATGACGGAGCCGTCTTCCGCAAAGATGTCGTTAGCTTCTTCCCCGGCCGTGTTGCCGTCAAAGAAGGATCCGGAGCCAATCAGAAGAATGCGGTTCTCCATCAGGTGGATGGCGCCTCCCAGCCCGGAGGCGGCATTATCCGTGAAGGTGACGTCCCTGCCGAGCCAGATATTGGCCCCTTCATTTTCAAAGAGGTCCTCCACATTGTCGCCATCCTGCTGCGCGAGGTTGCTTGTCAGTTCGGAAGCGATGGCTCCGCCATTGGCTCCAGCCGTGTTGCCGGAGAAGACAGTTCCGTTTCCTACCGTGATATCCAGCACTTCCGTGGTCAGTTTGGAGGTGCGTTCCCCGTCCGTATAGGTTATGGATTCGGCAATATTGTTCTGGGCGAAGACGGCTCCGCCGGATCCCGCTGCCGTATTGCTGATGAAGCTGTTGTTTTCTCCAATAACGATGTCTCCATGTGCATAGAGGGCGCCTCCCCTGGAGATATCCATGGCAGCGGACCTGCCCGGGGCCTTGCTGTTCATGAATGTATTGCCGCGGCCCGTGGTGATTTTGTTTTCGCGTTCCGTGACGGTAACTGTTCCGTTGAGAATATTCCCGTTTTCATCCGTGTCAATGATGCTGGCGCGGATAAGGCTGTTGTCCGCATCGCTGAAGGCGCTCATGTGGTAAACGGGAGCATCTTCCGTTCCCTGATAAGTTACATTGTTCCCCAGCGTGATGGTATTTTCCGCAGCTACGGTGGTCATGGTCAGCGTAACATTGTCTCCAATGACTACGTTCCCGCCATAAGTTCCTTCCGCATATTCTCCGGAAGCCAGCACATAGTCTCCTTCCGTGTTTTGCTTGAGCGTCCCTTCAAAGGAGACGGTTCCACGGGTGGAAGCGCCGTCGTCTCCAATGGAGCCAACCGTGTCCCCTGCCCAGATATCGGCCATCTGGCTGCCGGAAAGATCGTTGTCGCCTGTAATTTCAGTATTGCTTCCGATATAGATATTCCCTCCTTCCGCGTAAATATCCACATCGTCCAGCGTAGAGTTTGCTCCAATGGAGACGGTGGCCTGGTCTCCCGCTCCGGTGGTCATGCGCACGGTGCGGATTCCGTCTTCTCCTTCGGTTATGGACAGGGAATCCAGTTCCACGGATACGGCATCCAGTGTGACGGATGTCAGTTTTGCCCCTTCGCCGATGAAGATGGAACCTTGCGCATCCATGTCATAGTTTTCAATGGAACTGCCGTTGCCGACGGTGATGTCTCCGAACAGCCCCATGGTTTCCTCCATGCTGGTTCCGGGAAGGTAGGTTCCGTCTTCACCTTGTCTGGCAATGCCCTGGGAAAGGACAAGGGCTTCTGTCGTGATTTCCGCCCTCTCCTTGGCTGTCAGCGTACTGTTATCTCCCAGCAGTATTTCACCCCCAGTGGATTGGCTGTCGCCGCCCACGGTGCTCAGGTTCGTATCCTGCATCGTCACGGCTCCCGCGCTGAAGTCGATCCCTCCGTGAGCGCCGACGGTTTCCGACTGACCGATCAGGATGCCGGAATCTTCATTTTCATAAACGGATGTCGTATTGACGGCGCCTGTAGAGATGAGCGTGGAATCAGATAAGGAAATATCTCCATGGGAGACAATTTGGCCGCGGACTCCATCATTCATGGATAAATCCATTTCATGGATACGGACATTTTTTCCCAGATCCATGGCAATTTCTCCCGGTGTAGAGGTGACTACCGTGGAGATGAGGGCTCCTGTTTCGGGATCAATTCTGGTTTCTATGGAGGCGGAATGCCCGGTAGTGACCTCATTCCGGCTGAGAACGGCTCCGTCTCCGGCCACCAGCTTGTTGTTTTCCAGCACAAGCCAGGTTCCTTCCAGCGTGGAAGCGTTTTCTATGGAAAGGGTGTTTCCTTCTTCGTCCCATCCGCTGAGCATGCCTTCCGTCATGTTGCCCACGTGAACGGTTCCACGGCCGCTCACGTTAAGATGCTGCATGTTCACGGCAGACATGTCCTTGTAGTTGAAGTTGGAGATGCTTCCTTTCCCGTCTGATTTGAGGACAATGGAGGCGTCTGCGGGCAGGGAGCCCAATTCTACTCCTTCAAAGTCGATGGAGCCGGTAATGGTCAACGTGTCTCCATCAGCCATCTGGTTCCAGACTGTTTGAAATTCTTCCAGGGTGGAAGCTGTATATTCGGCGGCGAAGGTTTGGCTTCCAAGGACGCACATGGCTGCCAGAAGGGCCCGGCGCAACGGGAGGGGTAAACGAAGGTTCATGGTTTGTTATATTCAGATTAATTCAGGGAAAAGTGGAGATGAATGACTTTTCCCTGCTGTTTATGTACAGGATTGTTAATCCTGTGTTTCTGAATATATCCCATTCGTTTTTTCCGCTTTGGGCACATAAATGCTCATGGTGCCTCGGAAGATTGAATCAACGGTTTATCTAACAAATAGAATTGTGGTTGTACATAAAGAATTGTCCGTAAAAAGAGATTAATGGATAAAAATATTGTAATTTTTTCTTGATAACAGGATTAACAATCCTGTGATGTATCAGGTATTAATATAAAAAACATGATATTCGGAATGGCGAGACATGGAAAAAACCAGAAGGAATATCTGGCTGCGGAAATGTTATTGAAAGGTAGCGGATTGAATATGCTGGATGCTGCCAGCCTCGCAGTAGAGCTGCTGAGCCTGTGCGGAGGCAGCCGCAGCATGCGCCGGGCCAGAAAGGCAATTTTTCTGGGTGCTGAGGAATTGAGGAAAGGGGAAAGGACGGTTTCCTTTTCCGCCGCCGTGGAAGAAATGCTGAAGGCGAAGCGTAATCTTCGCCCTACGACGTTGCGCGATATCAGGTATTTCACCGGAGCTTTGATGCGGAGGTGTCCGGAATTGAAAGGTTTTCCGGTCCGGAAGCTGACGCCGGAGCATTGCGCCCATTTTCTGGAGGCTGCTTTTACATCCCACAGGCAGCGTTACAAGGGCCGGGCGGTGATGAGCGGCGTTTTGTCCTTTTCCCTGCGGCGCGGATGGTGCGGGGAAAATCCTGTCGCCCGTGTGGACTCTCCTTCGTTTCGTGAACGGACGATTGCCATTTTGGCTCCGGAAGAGATAGGAAGCCTTCGGACGGTGGTGGAAGCTCCGGAATTTCGTGACTGCGCTCCGGCTGTTTGGGTAATGTTGTACGCCGGAATCAGGCCGGGGGAGGTGGTGCGCCTCCATTGGCGTGATGTGGATTTGGAGGAGAGGGTCATTTCCGTAAGGTCCCGAACCAGTAAAACGGGGGGAATCAGGCATGTCACCATTCATGCTGTGCTCTGGCGGCTTCTGGCGGGATACGGAGCAGGGGGGGCAGCCGGACTGTTATGTCCTCCCAATTGGCCGGTGCGCTGGAGGCTGCTCCGGAAAAAAGCCGGATGGGGGCTGCACAACCGCTTTGGAGAATGGAGTGCGGATGCGCTGAGGCATACTTATGCTTCCTATCACGCCAAATGGTTCAGGGATTTTTCCCTGCTTCAGCTGGAGATGGGGCATCGTTCCTCCTCCCTGTTGCGGGAGCGGTACCTGAACATGGAAGGGGTGAGCCGCGACAGGGCACGCCTTTTCTGGGAAGCGCCGGAACATGGCTGGAACAACAAAACCGGCATTGCAGGAACGGACTTTCTATGAAGGGACGGCTGTTTGACTGCCGCAGCCGGAAAAGGGCGGCATGAGGGAGTCCCCATGGTTATGCCCTGGGCAGGAAGTAGCCGCGCTGTTTTTCTGAGATGGGCATGTCCAGGCGTTCCATAACGGCCAGCATGTCTTCCCATACCTTGCGTTTTTCCCGCGGGCTGTCCGATCTGAGCAGGTAACTGGGATGGTAAGTGACGCGTACGGGAATGCCGTTAAGGTCGTGGAACCTGCCGCGCATGGAACTGACGGATCCCTGTTCCCCCAACAGGCCTACGGCGGCGGTACCGCCCAGGGCTACAATCATTTTCGGCTGGATGACCCGGATTTCATGCATGATGATGGGCAGACATGCTTCAATTTCTTCCGGCGTGGGTGCACGGTTATTGGTCCGCTGGTTGGGGAGGGCCGGGCGGAATTTGACGATATTGGAAATATAGACCATGTCTCTGGAGAGCCCCATGGCCCTTAATATCTGGTTGAGTTTTTCCCCGGCACGGCCCACAAAGGGCTCCTGCTGCACTTCTTCATAATATCCGGGAGCTTCCCCGATGAGCATGAGTTTCGTATGGGGATTGCCCGTGGCAAAGACCATGGTGTCCCGCAGGGAGTTGAGTTCCCGCGCCGGTTTCCAGTTCTGCGCCAGATTACGGAGGTATTGCAGCTTGTCTTCCATTGTCCCTTCCGGGAGGGTTATGGCGGAGTCCGGTTCCCTGTTTTGCGGAAACAGCTCCGGCGGTTCCGGCTTTCCGGCAGGAGCGGAGACAGGAGCGGCTGCCTGCAGGGGCGGCGGTTCCGGAGAAGCGGGTGCTGATGCGGCGGGACGGCCTCCCTGTCTGGAAGCCACGTACCATGTTCTGAGAACGTTTCTGGCTTCATCCGTCAGGCTCGTTCGCGTTGTTCCCTGCTGGATCAGGGAATCAAGATAATGGTGGAAAAGGCTGTTCGGTGTAGCGCTCATGGGAGGATAAAGCCAGATTAGTCCATAAGAGGCCGTCTGTCACGACGATTCGCAGGCTTCCCGGCCTTCATGGAACGCGCCTCTCCGGGAAATGACACGGTAAAAGATGGTATCTTTTGCAAGGGAGGTAGCAAATTGGGGCTTTCCGGTTCAGGAATGGAAATGCAGCCGGCTCTCTCAAAATTTTACTTAGTTCACGTATGTCTTTTTCTGAAGAATTAAACGATTTGATGGATTGCCCCACTCCCCTGGTGCGCCGTTTCATGGCGTTGCTGGAACCGGTTGACGACGCCCGCCTGGAGGAGATGGCGCAGGAGAGCCGGCGTCTGACGCGGCTGCATTTCGGCCGGACCATCCGCCTGTTCGCCCCCATTTACCTGTCCAACGAATGCATCAATAATTGCAAGTACTGCGGTTTTTCCCGGGATAATCCCATTATCCGCACCACGCTTACGGTGGATGAAGTGGTGCAGGAGGCCCGCTACCTGCACGGCCTGGGGCTGCGCAGCATCCTGCTGGTGGCCGGGGAGCATCCCAAGTTCGTTTCCGACGGGTATATGCAGGAATGCCTGGACGCCCTGCATTCCTTTATTCCATCCCTGGGGCTGGAGATAGGGCCGTTGCCGGACGACCGTTATGCGGAGATCGTCCGTCACGGGGCGGAACAATTGGCCGTGTATCAGGAAACCTATAACCGGGAAGTGTATGAAACCCTGCATACGGCAGGGATGAAGAAAAATTTCAACTGGAGGCTGGACTGCCCGGAACGCGCCTACCAGGGCGGTTTCCGCCGCATTCAGATAGGAGCCTTGTTCGGGCTTTCGCCGTGGCGGCGGGAGGCCATGTCGCTTGCCGTCCATCTGGATTACCTGCAGAAGCATTGCTGGAAATCCGCGCTTTCCGTGGCGTTTCCGCGCATGCGTCCCTACGCCGGGAATTACGAGTATGAACCTGATCCGGACTTGATGCTGGATGACCGCCATTTTGTCCAGCTTATGGCCGCCCTGCGCATCTGTTTCCCCAAGATAGGCATGTCCATCAGCACCCGTGAGCCCGCGCCGATGAGGAATGCCCTGATGCATTTGGGCATGACCCACATGTCCGCCATTGCGCGCACGGAACCGGGGGGCTACACGGGCGTGGGAACGGCTGCCGCCCATTTGACGGTGCGGGGCAACCGGGTGGATCTTCCCGATGGCCGGAAAGGGAATTGCAAGGCGACGGAGCAGTTTGAGATTTCCGACCAGCGCACACCGGAGCAGGTGGTCGGAGCCATACGGAATGCCGGGCTGGAGCCTGTCTGGAAAGACTGGGATGCCGCTCTGGATGTGGTGTAGGAGAACCTTCTCCCGTCTCATTTCTCCAGAATGACATCCATATCGCCGTGATGTTGTGATGGAGCATTGACGGCATGCTCCGGCTGTCATATTTCCGGTAGCGATGATTCGTTATTATTGGGGGAGGTTTTGGCCGTTCCTCCTGTTTGCGTTCGGCATTGAGGCGGTGGAAAATCTGTTTACGGTATTTTTCGAATACCGCAACATGGATTTCGGGTTGCTTCCCCTCCTGAAAACGGCGTACGTTTTTGTGACGGAGTTTGCCGTCACCATGTGCTACTGGCTTATTCCCTATGCCGTTTATTTGTGGATTCTGCCGCGCGGGAAAGCAGGAGGGAAGGCGGACAGGTGGCTCACCTCCGCATGGTTTTTCCTGTTTGTGCTCGCCAATCTGTTTGAAGATGTGGCGGAAGCTTTTTTCTGGAACGAGTTTGAAGCCAGCTTCAATTTCATTGCGGTGGATTACCTGGTTTACACCAAGGAGGTTATCGGGAATATTTACGAGTCCTATCCCATCATTCCTATTCTGGGCGGCATTCTGGCGGCGTCCGTTCTGGCCGTCTGGGGAATGAAGAGGTTCCTGCTTCCCAGGAACGGGGCGGTTCCCGTCGGATGGAAACGAGGCTGTGTGGTGCTGTTCCTGCTGGCCTGCGTCACGGGGGGATATTGGCTGGTGGATATCAAGGATGCGGATGCCGTGAACAACCGTTATAATTCGGAAATGGCCAAGGATGGCCTTTACAGCCTGTTCAGCGCCTTTCTCAAGAATGAACTGGATTACCGCGCTTATTACCGGACGCTGCCGGATGCGGAAGCGGCGGCGTTTCTGGCCCGGGAGTTCACGGCGGATGACACGTCCGTGCCGGAGGCTTCGTCCGGCAGCGTAAAGAGGCAGGTGCGTCCTTCCGGGGGGGCTATCCGCCCGAATGTCATGGTTGTGGTCATGGAGAGCATGGGAGCGGAATTTTTGAACGAGTGCCGGGAAGACGGGGCTGACGTCACTCCGTGCCTGAGCCGTCTGGGAAAGGAAGGCATTTTTTTCCCGAATACTTATGCCACGGGCACCCGTTCCGTACGCGGGCTGGAAGCAATCAGCACATCCCTGCCGCCGCTTCCCGGCATGTCCATCCTTCGCCAGGAAGGAAATGAGCATTTGCAGACCATAGGTTCCATATTCAGGGACAAGGGATATGATCTCAAATGGATTTACGGCGGCTACGGGTATTTTGACAACATGAATTATTTTTTCGGGAACAACGGGTTTCAGGTTCTGGACCGTAATTCCATGGATGATTCCGAGGTGACCCATTCCACTATTTGGGGCGTTTGCGATGAAGATTTGTTCCGCCGCGCCGTACGGGAGGCGGATGAATCCTGCGGACGCGGCAAGCCGTTTTTGCAGGTGGTGTTTACCACGTCCAACCACCGCCCCTACACGTATCCGGAAGGGCGCATTGACATTCCTTCCCACACGGGGCGCATGGGGGCCGTGAAATACGCGGATTATGCGGTAGGCGCCTTTGTGGAGGAGGCCAGAACCAAACCCTGGTTTGACAACACGCTGTTCGTGTTCGTAGGAGACCACGGCGCCGGGAGCGCGGGAAAGCAGGCCCTCAATCCGGAAACGCACCGCATTTTTTCCATTTTCTACGCTCCGGCTCTGCTGAAGCCGGAACGGCGGGACACTCCCGTGAGCCAGATTGACGTGCTGCCCACCCTGCTGGGGCTGTTGAACTGGCCGTATGATGCGGCCTTTTATGGAAAGGATGCCTTGAAGCCTTCCTATCAGTCCCGGTATTTTGTGAGCAATTACCAATATATCGGCTATTTAAAGGGGAAAGACATGGTAGTGCTCAAACCCCAGCGCGGAGTGGAATTTTTCCGGGACGGAGAGGCCGTTGAGCCGGATGGGCGGATGAAAGAGCTGGAAAGGGAAGCGGTTTATTACTATCAGCACGCTTCCGGCTGGCGCACCAGTTTGAAGGAATAAGGCCCCCGCAAGGTGCGGAGGCCGTGATTTTGGCGGCCTCCGCCCGCGCACGGAAAATGCGTTCAGGATTTGCTTCCGTCCCTGTAATCCTGGAGAGCGTCCCAATGGAACGTGAAGTGCTTCTGCATGTGCAGCCCGTTGGCGAGAATGAACATGAGGGAAATGCGGAATTCGTTATTGTTCAATCCTTCCAGCTCTTTTTTGTCAATTTTCATGGAGAATTTCCCGCTCTTTTTTCCAAGGCGCCGGGAGAAGGAAACGGCATCATAGTCCTGGTTGACCGCATAAGGAGGATCCTGGATGTAAACATTCAGAGCTTTGACGGTCTGGGGGCTTTTATAATTGCCGGAAACCAGAATCTGGTCTCCTTTAAAAGAAATGGCTACGTCCCCGACCTCCACTTCCGGCTTGCCTTCGTAGAATTGCTGGGCCGGGGTGACGGAAAACACTTCACAGGCATCCAGCAGGGCGCAGCTGGCCGGGGTCAGGAACGTGGGACTGGTCCCGAACGTGTAATTGCCCGAACCCATCAGGGCCGTGCCGTATTTTTTACCGTCCGAGGCGGTCTGATGGTTGTGCGGCAGATTAAGGCCGTGCCCCAATTCGTGGGCCATGCCTCCATACCATTTGGTCAGCAGCCTTCCTTCCCTTGTTTTCTGCCCCAGGTGTTTGATGTCGAAGGCCGGATAATCCAGGGCGAAACAGTTGCGCCCCATGCCGTAAAAGGGAACTCCGCCGGGATTGTCGGGGCCGTTCTTTTCGTCATTCCAGGTGGGCATGATGATAAGCGTGTGCTGGCTTTTTTTCCTGTCCGGATGGGCTTTGAAAAATTCGTCAAGTTCCTGGGCCGCTTTCCAGCCGCCTCCGTTTTCATAAGGATAATGGGCCGCCGGATTTTTGGCCTTGTATTCAATGATGTTCACGCGGCCTGGGGATTTGATGTCCAGGCCGAAGGAACGCGCGCCATAGCCATGCCGCTGCATTTCCTTGCCGTAAAACTGCTGGAGGTAAAGGAGCAGTTCGCTGAGGCGCCGTTCATAATCCGGAACGGGTTCCGTATCACTGCCCAGAAAATAAACGATATTGAGCTGACGGGCCGTTTTTTTCAGGGCAATCCGGTCTTTCAGGACGTCCGGAACGGTGACTTCCGCAAAGGATGTACCGGAGGCTGCTCCCAGAAAGAACAGAGAAAAAAATGCGGAGAGAAGTCGTTTCAACATACATGCCAAATTAGAAGCGTCATTTTTAAAGACAAGGAAATTTACTGTTCTCTCCGCCATTGGAGGAAGCACCCCTGGGCCGGGAGGGAAATAATGGGGGGAAGAATCCGTCATGTGGCGGCCGATAAGTTCGGAATGGCTGAAAGATAGAGGTTGCGAAGGCAGTAAATATGTGACATTGTTTATTAAAGCATGCATTTCCAATCTCTATATTTATCTGCCGTGGCGGTAAGTGCCGTTTCTTTCGGGTGGGGGGCTCTGGATAAGCCTTCCGCCTCCAATTTGATCTGGTCCGACCAACCTGCGGTCATTGTCTATCCCCAAGAGGACAAAGGGTGCGGTCCTAATGGTAGCTTTGGGGTTTATAAAAAACCGTCAGCTGTTTGGGAAGCGGAGGGGTATCCCATTGGCAATGGTCGCGTTGGAGCCATGATTTTCAGCGCTCCCGGCCGCGAGCGGCTGGCCCTGAATGAAATCAGCCTTTGGTCTGGAGGAGCCAATCCGGGGGGAGGGTACGGTTACGGGCCTGATGCCGGGACGAACCAGTTCGGCAACTATCTTCCCTTTGGGGATTTGTTTGTGGACTTTAAAAAAGGCGACCAGCCGGCTTCCCTGTCTGTGGAAGATTTTACGCGCTCCCTGGATCTCCGGGACGGCATTCATAAAGTGAATTACAAGGCGGATGGCGTAACGTATGACCGGGAGGCATTCTCCAGCACGCCTGCCAACGTCCTGGTGCTGAACTATAAAGCCAGCAAACCCGGCCAATTCAGCGCGGATTTTTCCGTTAACAGCCAGCTTGGAGCAGATATTTCCGCCAAGGGATCCGTCATCACCTGGAAGGGGATTTTGAAAAACGGCATGAATTATGAAGGCCGCGTTTTGATCCGTCCCAAAGGCGGTACGCTTTCCGCCTCGGGAGATAAAATTTCCGTGAAAAATGCGGATTCCTGCATGGTCGTCATCGCCATGGAGACGGATTACCTGATGGATTATAAAAAGGACTGGAAGGGTGAATCTCCCGCCAGGAAGCTGGACCGTTATGCGGCCAAAGCCGCTTCTGCGGATTATGCCGCCCTGAAACAGGCCCACATTTCCCAGTACAAGTCCATGTTTGACCGGGTGAAGGTCAACTTCGGAAAAACGGAGGAGGATGTAGCCAAGCTGCCTACGCCGAAGCGTCTGGAAGCCTATAAGAAAAATCCGGCAGACCCCGATCTGGAGGAAACCATGTTCCAGTTCGGACGCTATCTGCTGTTGTCCAGTTCCCGGCCCGGCACGCTCCCGGCCAATCTGCAAGGGTTGTGGAATGATTATGTCAAACCGCCGTGGGCCTGCGACTACCATAACAACATCAACGTCCAGATGGCGTATTGGGGGGCGGAACCCGCCAATCTTTCCGAATGCCATGAGGCCCTGGTCAATTATGTGGAGGCAATGGCCCCCGGCTGCCGGGACGCTTCCCAGGCGAACAAGGGGTTCAATACCAAGGACGGCAAACCCGTGCGCGGATGGACGGTGCGCACCTCCCAGAATATCTTCGGTGGCAACGGCTGGCAGTGGAACATTCCCGGTGCGGCCTGGTATGCGCTGCATATATGGGAACATTATGCATTTACCGGTGATAGAAAGTATCTGGAAAAACAGGCGTATCCCCTGATGAAGGAAATCTGTCATTTCTGGGAAGACCATTTGAAGGAACTGGGAGCCGGGGGCGAAGGGTTTAAGACAAACGGCAAGGATCCGAGCGAAGAGGAGAAGAAGGATCTGGCCGATGTGAAAGCCGGAACTCTGGTGGCTCCCAATGGCTGGTCTCCCGAACATGGGCCGCGTGAAGACGGTGTGATGCATGACCAGCAGATTATTGCAGAGCTTTTCTCCAATACCATCAAAGCCGCCCGCATTCTGGGCAAGGACGCCGCCTGGGCCAAGAGCCTGGAGGGCAAGCTGAAGAGGCTGGCCGGCAACAAGGTAGGCAAGGAAGGGAATCTTCAGGAATGGATGATTGACCGCATTCCCAAGACGGACCACCGCCATACGTCCCACCTTTTTGCCGTTTTCCCCGGCAACCAGATCAGCAAGCTCAAGACGCCCAAGCTGGCGGAAGCCGCCCGCCTTTCCCTGGAATGGCGCGGCACGACCGGAGACAGCCGCCGTTCCTGGACGTGGCCGTGGCGGACGGCTCTGTGGGCCCGCCTGGGCGAGGGGAACAAGGCTCATGAGATGGTTCAGGGGCTCTTGAAATTCAACACTTTGCCGAATATGCTGACTACTCATCCCCCTATGCAGATGGACGGCAACTTCGGCATTGTAGGCGGCATTTGTGAAATGTTGGTGCAATCCCATGCCGGGGGCCTGGACATTATGCCCTCTCCCGTGGAAGCGTGGCCTGAAGGCTCCGTGAAGGGGCTGAAAGCCCGGGGCAACGTCACGGTGGATTTTTCCTGGAAGGACGGCAAGGTAAGCAGCGTGAAGTTGTATTCCGCCCAACCCAAGGTGTTGCCCGTGCGCGTTAACGGGAAGATGACCCGCATGAAAACCCTGCCGCTGAAATCGGGAGCGGGATCTTCGCAGCCTGCGGCCCGGTAAAAAGGGAAATCCATGATCCGGTTTTAATTCCGGAACTAAAGATAATCATGGCTTCCAGTCCTTTCGTTAGGGCTGGGAGCCTTTTTTATCCCGGACCTTTGCGGGAGGGACGGTGTTTGTTTCAAAGGAGGATCATGCTGAATGGCGCGTTCCGAAAGAAGGAATTCCTCTCTGGATGTAAAGATTGGGAAGGGTTTTCGCAGGGGGCGGTCCTTCGCCCCGTCTTAAGGAAAGAAGGGCTGCGCTCTCATTTCTTTTCCATCTGCCTGAGCAGGGAGCAAATGGCGCAGGAATGGAGGGAACACAGGTCTTCATGAATTTGAAGCAATGCCTGGTGATGCCAGGCTTTCGCAAGAAAGGCGTGTGCATCCGGCCTGCCGCCCAGCAGGGATTGGTGGACGGAGAGGACTTTTGTTCCCGCCTGTCCGGCCCGGAGGGAAAGATAATGCTCCCATGCATGTTCGTCATCTTTCATCGGAAGAAGGTGGTTGATGATGAAGTCCAAAATTCTATCCCGGCCCATCAGGGCCATGGGGCGGGGAGACGGTGGGGAAGGAAGCGTTACATGGGTGCTCCAGTAGGGGTGTGTAAGGGAGGAGAGGTACTTCGTCAGCTCTTCCGTATGTCCGGTAACGCAAAGACGCTTAAACGCATCAAAATCTGCTGCGATGACGGCCAGCGCCCCTACGCGCCTCTGCGGATGGTTGGCCGGCCTGTTGCCGGAATACGTCCAGGGAAAGGAGCGGTCCGGTGCCAGTTCAAATTGCGCCCGCAGGGGCCACCATTGAGCCCAGAGTTTTTTGTGGAGTTCTACGGCTTCCGGTGTGCAGGAGGCCGGAAGAACGGGAAGGAGGAAGCCCGCCGTACCGAAAAGCAGGGCTTCCGGACAGTTCCGGATGGAACGCAGGGGCACCCGCAGGGCCAGGTGGCGCATGGCGGTTTTGTTGGCGTGATAGCCCAGCGTTTCCGCCAGGTTTTCAAAAAGGGCCTGTTCCTCTCCTGCGTATTTGGCGCGTTCCGCATGGCGGCGGTGCTTGTTCCGGAACCTGTAGGCTGCCGCTGATTGGAGGAGTTTTTCCAGAAACTCCGGAGCCATGGATGCCAGCAGTCCGGAGTGGCGGCAGTGGCGTACCGGGGCGCTGCCGGAAGGGGATGTTCCTGACCGCGCCAGCGCAGCGGGGGGAATGACAGCCAGAGGAACGCGTTCATGCCTGGCATTGCGGGTGAACCATTTACTGCGGCTGGGCGCGCAGGCGAGGTGCAGGATAACGCCGTTAAACCCCGGGTTGGAACCGTGCCCGTGGCGTTCCCAGTCTTCCGGCGTGGGATCCAGTTCGATATCTCCCGATTGCGGGACGCCATTAATGCATATCCTGGCGTTTAGAAAGTCCGGTCCGGCGGATTTATTCCAGTTCCCGAAATCCAGAATGTGAACGTCCCTGCCTGAGTCATCCGTAAAAGAGGTTCCAAATACTCCTTCCAGCAGAAGAAGCTGAAGGGTCCGCTCGTCCGGAAGGGCGGAATGATTGGAAACGGAATGTTCCCTGACGGCGGCCGGCCCTTCTTCCCTTGCTGCGGAAAGGGCTTCCTCATACAGGGAGGCCATGGAGCGCAGGTCCATGTGGAGGGGAGGTATTTTTATTGATCTTTCTGCCGTTCCAATTCTTCTTTCAGGCAGTCGGTTACGTTGCGGAATTTTTCTTCGTTCTCTTCGCTCATTTCGCTCAGGGTCAAATGGGAGTTGAGAACGTGGAGAGTTTGCTCCTTGGCATCCAAGTGAACGGAAGGGGCGTTTTCAGTACCCAGGGCGGCACGTATCTGCTCTACTTTTCCCCTCCAGGGGGCTGTGGGCGGTTCAATGCTGAGCAGGGCGTCCAGCCCCAGGCTTTCCAGGGCGCTCAGGCAGCGTTCGCTCGGGGAAGCGATTTGGACGGATCCCCCGATGGGAAGCAGCCGTCGCGACAGGCCCGCAAGAGTGCCCATGAAGGTGGAGTCAATGCCGGAGCAAGTTTCCAGATCAATGACGATCAGACGCCCTCCGGAAGCGATGTAATCGTCCCCCAGGGATTTGACAGTCGGACTATTGGCAAAACTTCCGCGTCCGGAACACCGGATCCAAAGAAATTCATCAAAAAGGCCGAAAAGGATGGAAGAATTGTTATTCACGTCGTTAGAAAATGGAAACCATATGAATAACAAGAGAAACCTCTGCGGTCAAGTCAGGATTTAATTTGCGCGCCGCCGGAAGAGGGTTCGTTTTCTCGCATGCAGAACCTTTTCCCGCGGCGCTCTTTTCGTTATTCGGAGGGATGCCTCAGGAGTTCTTGGTGCCTTCCCCCGTACCGGGCAGGAAACGGTAATAGGTTTCCAGCATCAGCGTTGCCAGGCACTGACGGTAGATGCTTTCAGATTTGTTGCTCATGCCGGAAACGTATCCTACGTCATTTTTCCGGAAACTGCCGTCCGCATTCTGGCCGCTGAGCACGGCGTCCCGGAACGCTTTGTTGTACGAGGTCCATACGTCTCCTCCGCGGTTCATGGCAGCCTGCACGCAGTAGTAATGCATGTAGAGATTGCTCTTGACGTTTTCCGTGCCGCTTCCCTGGCCCCACTGGAGAGTTTTGACGTTGTTTTTGATCCAGTCCAGACCCTTGCGGGCGGCGCTGTCCGAGCCGTTGCCCGTCATTTGCAGAGAAAGCACGCCCACGCCTACCAGGGAAGAACGGGGCATATTGCCGTTTTCCTTATAGGAAAATTTGCCGTCCGGCATGACGTTCTTGCGCACGTAGCTTGAGGCCTTGCGCAGCGTAGAGCGGATTTCCCCTTTGGTAGGCCTGACGCCGCCGTGTTCGGCAGCCTTGAGAGCCTGCACGTTCCATCCGGTGACGGAAAGGTCGATGTCCGGATTAATCTTGTTGTTGTAGCTGTAGCCCCAGCCCCCGTTGGGGCACTGGGCGTCAATAATCCTGTCCACGGCTTTTACGACGACCTTTTCCAGATTGGAGATGGAGGGGATGTCCATCTGTTTACAGAAGGTGTAGGCTTCGCACAGGGCATAGGTGGCTACCGCGTGGTCATAACAGATTTCCTTCAGGGCGGGCTGTTCCGAAAGGACGGGATTTTTCATGCCTAAGTCCACGAGGAAGGAAATGCCCTTCAGGACGTTTTCTCCGAATTCCTCGGAAAGAGGGGTTTCGCAGTGGGCCAGATAGGCCAGCAGGGAAATGCCGGTCATGGAAGCGCGGAATTGTCCTTCACCCCAGGAGCCGTTGCCGTTCTGCTGTTTTTTCAGCCAGCGGAGGGATTTGACTACGGCTTCCTCACACTGCGGGGTGCCCCCGTTTTCCGTAATGCGCTTCATGCGGTCGTTCAAATCGCAGCGCTTGGAGATGATGCCGGGAATGCCTCCCCCGTCTCCGTCGCCCGTGCCGGTGCCGAAGCCGTCGCCGATGTCGATGCCCATGGAGAGTTCTTCCGAGGGGACGTCCACCTCAATATCCGGGTTGACCACCGCGACGTCCGCCGTGGCGACAGCGGCGATGACCTTCACCTGCGCGGAGGTGGAGGAACTGCTGGGGCGCTGGGTGGTCTGGGTAACTTCCGGCGTGTCGATGTCCGGGTTGTCGCCTTCCTGGGTGGCGTAGGCGACCATGGGGGGATCTTCCGGAATGGCCACGATGATGTGCACCAGGTAGAGGAGGAGGCCCATGAGGGCGATGCCGAGGAAGGAGACGGAAATGGCGGCGGTCAGTGTCTTGGTCCGCTGCTTCTTCAATTCCGCAAGGGCATTTTCAGTACTTTCAATGTGGAGACTCATAGAGGGAGGTGTCTGGTTGGCATCAAGGCAAAAACTCCCGCATTTCTAAAAAATGGGGAGAATTGCCCTGTACAGGTATGTATTGCTGGCCTGCCTGTTTACAAGGCTGGCAGCATACTAAAGCCAGACACGCCTGTCTGTCAATCAGATTAGGAATTCCTGGTGCCTTCCCCCGTGCCGGGAAGGAAGCGGTAATACACCTCCAGCATCAGCGTAGCGAGGCACTGGCGGTAAATTTTGTCGTTGATGGAACCTCCATTGCTGTTCACGAGCCCCCCCGGTCCCGGGAATCCGTTCGGGGTGAAGCTTCCATCGGTGGCCTGGGCTCCGAGGGTGGAATCACGGAAGGCCTTGTTGTACGCTTTCCATACATCCCCTCCGCGGTTCATGGCGGCCTGTACCCCGTAATAGTGCTGGTAGAGGTTGGAGGAAGTATTGTTCGCCTTCCAGTTGAACGGCTGGTTGGTGTTCTTAAGCATCCAGTCCAGTCCCTTGCGGGCGGCGCTGTCCGAACCGTTGCCGCACATTTGAAGGGAAAGAACGCCTACGCCCACCAGGGAGGGACGTGCTGCGGCGTCTTCCCTGCCTTCCTGCATGTAGGTGAAGAGGCCGTCGGGCTTGCCGCATTTCCGGCAATAGGCCGCGGCTTTGCGCAGAGCCGTGCGTATTTCGCCTTTGGAGGGGCGGATGCCGCCGTGTTCGGCGGCCTTGAGGGCCTGTACGTTCCATCCGGTGACGGAAAGGTCCGTATGAGCGCCCGCCTTCGTGTTGTAATTGTAGGCCCAGCCGCCGTCGGTATTTTGATTATCCACAATCTTATCAACGGCCTTTATGACGACTTTTTCCAGATTGGAGATGGAGGGGATGTCCATCTGCTTGCAGAAAGTGTAGGCTTCGCACAGGGCATAGGTGGCTACCGCGTGGTCATAGCTGACTTCGTTCCTCTGGGGAACCAGGGAGAGAACGGGATTTTTCATGCCCTGATCCACCAGGAAAGAGATGCCCTTCAGGACAGTTTCCCCGAATTCTTCGGAAAGAGGCGTTTCGCAGTGGGCCAGGTAGGAGAGGAGAGCCATGCCCGTCATGGCGCATTTGTAATTATGGGGAGCCCCGCCCCAGGAACCGTCTTTATTCTGCTGTTTTTTCAGCCAGCGGAGGGATTTGACTACGGCTTCCTCACACTGCGGGGTGCCCCCGTTTTCCGTAATGCGCTTCATGCGGTCGTTCAAATCGCAGCGCTTGGAGATGATGCCGGGAATGCCTCCCCCGTCTCCGTCGCCCGTGCCGGTGCCGAAGCCGTCGCCGATGTCGATGCCCATGGAGAGTTCTTCCGAGGGGACGTCCACCTCAATATCCGGGTTGACCACCGCGACGTCCGCCGTGGCGACAGCGGCGATGACCTTCACCTGCGCGGAGGTGGAGGAACTGCTGGGGCGCTGGGTGGTCTGGGTAACTTCCGGCGTGTCGATGTCCGGGTTGTCGCCTTCCTGGGTGGCGTAGGCGACCATGGGGGGATCTTCCGGAATGGCCACGATGATGTGCACCAGGTAGAGGAGGAGGCCCATGAGGGCGATGCCGAGGAAGGAGACGGAAATGGCGGCGGTCAGTGTCTTGGTCCGCTGCTTCTTCAATTCCGCAAGGGCATTTTCAGTACTTTCAATATGCAGGCTCATACAGTATGTGAAGCTTCCTGAAAATAATAGAATGTTTTCCCGGTTGAGGCGAGTTCAAAAATTTTGATGGTCTATAGGGTGGTAAATGACCAGATATGAACAAAATGGAATTTTATAATGAACGGCTTATATTGGTTGCATCATATACCCGACGGGGGCGTCTGCCGGGACATGGGCTGTGTTTCTGGTTTGCCGGAGAGGAATGGAAAAGGCTTTTTGAAGCCGGGAAGGAGAAGCAGCACGCCGGGAACCGTTTGCCTTTGAATGTTTTTAGCTGTGGCCGGCAGAGGAAGAAAGAGCGGTTCCGGGAGAGGAGCGTACGAAAAAATTTGAAAAAACAAGCCCTGCCATGGAGGGCATGGCAGGGCGGAAAAGAGGGTGGCCTTTTGCGGGCAGAGGCATTAATAGTGGCCGCGGCGCGGGCCGGTCATCCACTTCCATGCGGTTTCCACAATGGCTCCGGCATCCTTGCACCTGGCTTCCCAGCCGAGGATTTCCTTGGCTTTCTTCGGATTGGCAATCAGGCGGGGCGGGTCGCCTTCACGGCGCGGGCCGTAGCGGACGGGAATTTTTTTGCCGGTGACTTTTTCAGCCGTTTCCAGGATTTCCCGGACGGAAAGTCCCAGGCCGGTTCCGAGGTTGAAGCATTCTGTGGCCCCGCCTTTCATCAGGTAGTCCACCGCTTTCAAGTGGGCGTCCGCCAGGTCGTTGACGTGGATGTAGTCGCGGATGCAGGTGCCGTCCGGCGTGTCGTAATCCGTTCCGAAGACTTCGATGTATTCCTTTTCCCCGGTCAGCGTGAGCAGGATGTTGGGGATAAGATGGGTTTCCGGTTCGTGGTCTTCACCGATCAAGCCGTCTTCGCTGCAGCCTGAGGCATTAAAATAGCGCAGAAAAACGCTTTTGAGACCCCAGGCGCGGTCGCAGTCCCTGCAAACTTTTTCCAGCATGTACTTGGAACTCCCGTAAGGATTGATAGGATCCTGCTTTTCCGTTTCCGGGATAGGGATCTGGGTGGGAACGCCATACGTGGCGCAGGTGGAGGAGAAAACAAAGCGCTTGACGCCGGCGGCTTGCATGGCGCCCAGAAGGACGAGGGGCCTGGCGATGTTGTTCATGTAGTACTTGAGGGGGTTCTGGACGGATTCCCCCACATTGATGAAGGCGGCAAAGTGAATCACTGCGTCAAAGTTGCCCTTCATCAGGAGAGGATATACCACGGAGGCATCTCCCAAATCCCCTTTGACCAGTTTCACTTCCGGGTCCACGAGGGCTCCCGCGTGGCCGTACACCATGTTGTCCAGCACGGTCACGTCTGCGCCGGTTTTGACGAGCTGGCGTACCGTGTGGGAACCAATATATCCGGCTCCGCCGGTTACAAGTACTTTCATGATTTTATCAAATTTGCTGTTGAGCCGGTTTAACTTTTTCTCCGGCAAAGGCGTCCGGACATTTTGGAGTCTGCGGAACCTTCCGGTTCACTGCAGGCTGAATCCCTGTTCCAGACGCCTGTAAAAGTGACATGTTTTCCCCTTTTTGTCAATTTGCGATATATCTTGCCGCCGTCTCTCCGTTCTTTGTCTGCGGCGGTTGGAGCTTCTCCGTTTTCATGCCGGAAACTGCCCCGCTTTTTACTGGCTCCTGACAGGCATTTTTGCGAACATCACTTCATTATGAAACCGTCCGAGATCAGGAATGTTCTGGAAGACCATGAAGTGCGCCCCAGCAAGTCCCTGGGGCAGAATTTCCTGACGGATGAAAATGTGGCCCGCTGGATTGTGGAGCAGCTCGAAATCCGGCCGCAGGATTGCGTGGTGGAGGTAGGGCCTGGAACCGGCTCCCTGACGGAACATGCCGCACCCCTTTGCCGCAAACTGGTTCTGGTAGAATTTGATTCCCGTCTGGCGGAGTACCAGAAAGAGCGCTGGGCCGGTGATCCCCATGTGGAGGTTCACCATGCAGACGGCGCTTCCTGGGATCCGCGGAGGCTGTTTGCGGAGGCTCCTGTCAAATTCCTTGGCAATCTTCCCTATTCCGCGGGGGGAGCCATCCTCCAGAATTTCCTGTCCAGGCCCAGTGCTGTGGAACGTGCCGTGGTGATGCTCCAGAAGGAGTTTATCGACCGCATTCTGGCGACGCCGGATGATGATGCCTTCGGGCTGTTGTCCCTGCGCATCCAGAAAAACTGGATTCCCCGTGCCCTTAAAACCATTCCGCCGGAAGCGTTTCATCCCCGTCCGCGTATTGATTCCACCGTGATGCTGCTTACTCCCCGCCCTGCCCGCGAGCTGCCTCCATATGACGACCGCCTGATGGATGAACTGATGCGCAAGGCTTTTTCCCAGCGGCGCAAACAATTGAAAAAACAGCTCCCCGCTTCTCCTCCGTGGGAGGGCGTGGCTGCTTCCCTGGGACTTTCCCCTTCCGCCAGGGCTGAGGAATTGAATTTGTCCCAGTGGGTGGAATTGGCGCGCGTTTATGATACCAATCCTCTCAAGGATGTGGCGCAGAGCGGAGATGAATTGTTTGACATCGTGGACGAACTCAATCAGGTGACGGGGCAGGGCACGCGCCGGGAAATACATGAAGGCAGCCTTCGTCATCGCGCCGTACATATGTTCCTGGTCAATAAGCATGGAGCTGTGCTTCTCCAGAAAAGGTCCCTGTGGAAAGACAGGCAGCCGGGCAAATGGGATTCCTCCGCAGCCGGGCATCTGGATGCCGGGGAAAGTTATGAGGAAGCTGCGGTGCGGGAGCTGAAGGAAGAACTGGGGGTGTCCGGCTGCGGGCTGCAGAAAATCGCGGATTTTGACGCCGGAGAAAATAACGGCTGGGAATTCATCTCCCTCTATGAAGGGCGGTATTCCGGGAAGGTTCGTTTTCCGGCGGCGGAGGTGGACAGCGTGCAGTGGTTCACGCCGGAGCAAATCCAGGCGTGGGTGGAACGCCGTCCGCAGGATTTCTCGCCTGCGTTCATTCCCTGTTGGAATGCATGGCTGGCCGCGAATAGAAAAAATCATTCTAACTCAAATACATATCATGATAAACCCTGATCAATTATCTCCGGAACAGATCCAGACCATCCGGACCTGGGCGGAAGAAGGACTGGATTTAAACGCCATCCAGAAAAGGCTGCATGAGGACTTGAACATCAAGCTGACGTTCATGGATACAAGATTCCTTCTTCAGGATCTGGATATCCGCATCAGCCAGCCGGAGCCGGAACCCGAAGCCGAGCAGCCCGGAGAGCTTCCCGGAACAATGCCTCCCCCTGCCTCCCTGCTGGGAAAAACCCAGGTAACTGTGGATGAAATAACGCCTCCCCACGCCCTGATGGCCGGCAAGGTTTTATTCAAGAGCGGCGCCCAGGGCGCATGGGATATTGACCGTACCGGCCGTATCAACTGGGACGCTACGCTTGGAGAACCTACGGCAGACGACCTGAGGGAATTTGAAACGGAACTGCAATCCGTCATTCGCAGCCGCATGGGAGCCATGTGAGGGAAACGGAAAATATTCCGCTTGAAATGGACTGGAAGCAGGAACTTGCCGGGTGGCGGTTATTTCCAATAAAAGCCTTGGCTGGAATGGAAAATGCCGCGTCCGCATGCCATTCGGGAGAGAATGTCTGCCCGGAAAAAATGCGCGTTCATTTGGTTTCATAGTAAAATAAAAGCAACAAAAGGACTATCATGGAAATACCGGAGGAAATGATTGAAACGCTGGTGCCTGCCGTTCGGGAGCAGCTGGAGTCGCCGGACACCGCTTATGTCAAAAACTGTCTGGAACGCCTGACGGGGCGGGAAAAACTGGGAGAACAGGAAGCTCTGGAACTGATGGCGCAGGCTCTGGCCATTACTATTAATGCGATGGTGGTGGGGGGCCGCTCTTTTGATTCGGGAAAGTACAAGGCGCTGTTGAAAGATCTCCCGGCTCTTCCGGATGAGGCTCCGTGATAAATCTCGACAATCTCCGGAATTGATTCATAATCCTTTCTTTCACTTGAAATTTTATGGCAAAAAAACCATTAGAAACAGGTGCTCCGGAAGCGTCCGCAGCTAAAAAAACGGCTGCTCGCAAGACGACGGCCAAAAAGACGGCCTCTACCACCAAAAAGGCCGCCGCAGCTGAAAAAAAAGCTGTTGTTGACGCCGCTTCCGTAGAAGCACCCAAAACCAAAATCAAAACGGTCAAGTCCGCCCCGAAAACCGCGGTGAAGACAAAAACCGCGAAAACAGCCAAAAAGGCGGCTGATGAAAAGGCCCCTGTCTCTGAAACGGTTGTTGCCCCTTCCGAGGCCCCGGCTCCTTCCGCTCCCGTGGAAAAGGAGATGATGCCCGAAGCTCCCCAGAAGCCCCAGGCTGCCGCTCCGGTCAAGGTCAAGCGGGAATCGTTCCGCCCCAATCGCAATGCGGAACAGCAGGAGCGCCATGAACAGCATGGCGGAGATGTTTTTGCCCAGCCGGAAACAGTGGGCGGCGCCTCCGAAGGGCCCTTTAACAAGCGCAAGCGTCGCCGCCGCAATAAGAAAGGCGGCGGTTCCGAAGACCGCCAGCCCATGCAGGATGCCGCTTCTCTCAAGCAGTTGGATTGTAAGAAGGTGGCTTCCCGAGCCTGGAAAATGTTCTTGGCGGAAGTGTCTGAAGAAGGCCTTGCCCTGATGGACGACCAGACGGCACGTGAGGCGGCCCGCCGCGCTTTCCGCTGTGCGGAATTCTTCATGATGGAGGAAGCGCGCCGCAAGCATGCCCAGAAAGCAGCTCTCCAGCAGCAGGAGAAAACTTCTTCTCCGGAAGAGGAACGGGATTCCGAAGAGGATTCCGGCGAAGAATAATTCCTGTCTGTGTTGATGTTTTTGCCCTGCGGCGGATGCCGCAGGGCGTTTTTGTATCTTCCGGGCTTATTTTCCGCAGTTTGAATGGCCGTGTTTTATCCGGTGCATTGGGAAGCAGCATGCGCCACCCTTTGCCACCTGGGGGCAAAAAGCAGCCTTTTCTCCAATCAGGGCATTTTTTGAGAATGGGAGAGCGTTGAAGACGCCTGGATGAAAGCGGACTTTATTTCGTGCCGTTCCCCGTTCTTGTTCCTCCTAAACCTTTTTGCCTCTCCATTTCCCGCTCTTGAGGTACCACCATGCCAGGAAGATCAGGGTAACGCCGTAAACGTGTTCGGAAAACCAGCAGAGAGCCACATCCGGCTTGAGCCTGATGATGCCGTAATAAATGACGGCCGTGTAAACGGCCAGGGAAATCATTTCCATGATGAATCCCGCCTTGGTATTGCCTGTGCCGGATACGGCATTGAACAGGATGAATGACGGAGCCATGATCAGTGTGGAAGAAGCCATCACATACACGGAATTGACGCTGGCGGCAATCAGGGACGGACTATCCGTGAAGGCACGGAGGACGGACTCCGGAAACAGGCACAGTATGATGAGCAGGGGGATCAGGATGGCGTATGTCAGTTTGAGAGTCATGCCGCAGGTTTTGAACAGGCAGCGCTGTTCTCCCGCTCCAATCTGGTTGCTGATGAGAGCTCCTGCCGTGGTGGCAAAAGCGCTGATCACCATGATCAGCAGGGCGGAAATATTGCGGACGATGTTGGTAACGGCCAGCGGGCGTTCCCCCAAATGTTCAATCGCCAGGAAAAAAATAAACCAGATGGAGACGGAAATAAAAGATTGCACCATGGTCCATCCGGAAATGGACAGCATTCCCTTCAGCAGATGGGGGCGGAGTGTGAATGCCCGGCGGAAGCCGTACTTCCGTTTATCCGCCGTCATGCTTGTGTAGATGATGAAAAAGAGAAGGGAGACTGCTTCCGATACGCTGGAGGCAATGGCCGCCCCTGCTATGCCTGCGGCGGGAAAGCCGCCTTTCCCGAAAATGAGGCAGTAATTTAACGCGACATTGCTCAGGAGCATGACAATGGAATTGACCGTCAGAATTTTCGTCTGGGTAATCCCCACGTAATAGGCTCGGAACATGACGCAGAGGAAAGAGAAAAAAATACCGTAGGTGCGCCAGTGCAGGTAATCCGCCGTGGCCCCGTACACCTGTGGGGATTCAATGATGTCCCGCAGGATGATGGGGGAAAAATATTGGGATGCGGCAAAAAGAGCTACCGCCAGGACCAGCATGAAATAACAGCCCTGAACCATGGTGGGGGCAATCCTGTTGTAACGGCGTTCCCCGTTGCGGCGCGCAATGATGATTTGTGCGCCAAAGCCGAAGCCGAATGCCAGCATGAACATGGCCATGTAATACACGCCGCCCAGAGCGCATGCTCCCAGCGCCACGTCCCCCACGCGCCCCAGGAAGACGGCATCCGTCAGGCCGATCATATGCTCAATGATCAGGCTGATCATGAGGGGGTATGACATGAGCCATATCTTTTGATAGGAAGTAAAAGAAGGATTATTCATAGCGGGGGCAGCCTGCGGGCATGGTCCGCCAAGGGCAGGCGCTAAAGGCCAAATATTTTTGAATTAAAATGTTTTCTTGCAAGAAAGAAATGCGTTTGCTTCCGCACATGTCATGAAAATGGGGGTAATGCCCCGGGTTAGCTGAGCGGCAGTCTGGTTTCCGGATACCGCAGGGGGGATTTGGTTGGTTGTTTCATGAAGGCCAGCACGAAAGCCACCATGCCCACACGGCCCACAATCATGTTGAACACGATGATCCATTTGCCGGCATCACTGAGTTCCGGAGTGACGTTCCATGAAAAGCCTACCGTGGCGAAAGAGCTGACTACCTCGAAAAACAGGCGTTCCAGACTCAACCGCGGTTCTGCAAAACACATGACCGTAGTCATCATGCCTACCCAGGCTCCGGCCAGGATGACGGTGATGACGGCCCGTTCCACCACATTGCGGGCAATCCGGCGCTTGTGCATGACCACGTCTTTCTTGCCCTGTAAAATGCGCGCCACCTCCCCGCAGGAAACGGCAAATGCGGTGGTATGGACTCCTCCCGTGGTGGAACCGGGATTGCCTCCGATGAACATGAGAGCTCCCAGAAACAGGGCGTATGGAGCGCTGTTGAGCGCCATGTCCGAAATGTTGAATCCTGCTGTGCGGGCCGTTGCATTGAACAGGCTCTCCCACAAAATCCAGTACCACGGATCGGCAGACGTAAACAGGCTGCCGTCAATTATTTTAATCAGGAACAGGATTAGCCCGCCGCCAAGCACCAGCGCGGCGGTCATGCGTACGACCAGCCAGCTGTATGTGGACCAGTGGCGGCTGACGGTGTTCCGGGCATCCCAGCCCAGTGCGACTCTGGCCCGGCGGACGATTTCCAGATACATGGCGAATCCCAGGCTGCCGCAAAGCACCATGACCATAATGGTAATCTGGCCGCCCATATTGTAGGCTACGCCCGGCGTGGCCAGGTTATCCGCAAACAGGCTGAATCCCGCATTGCAGAAACCGGAAACGGAATGGAAGACGGCGTACCACCAGAGCGTGTCTCCCTCCAGCCCCGGAACATGTCTCCAGGAAAAATAGAGGCCTATGGCGCCCAGCGCTTCCACCCCGAACGTGACGGCAATAATATTCTTGATGAACCGGTCTACCTGGGCAATGCCTTCTTCATCCAGCAGGTTGCTGATGGTTACTTTGGAACGCAGGCTCAACCCCTGGCCAACCATCAGGGAGACGAAATAAGTGAACGTCATGATGCCGAAAGCTCCCACTTGGAAAAGCACCAGCAAAATGGTCTGTCCGTAATTGGTGAAGTGTTCATGAACATTCAGGGGGACCAGCCCCGTGACGCAGACGGCGCTGGTGCTGATGAAATAGGCGTCCGTGGCGGAAAGGACGATGCCGTCCTTGGTAGCTCCCGGCGACATGAGAAGAGTTCCTCCCAGCGCAATGAAGGCAATCAGGGTAAGCAGGAAAAGAAGGGCGGGACGAATGCGCGGGAGGTGGAAGCCCCTGTTCCGGCGGGCGATGCGGAAAAAATATTCCTTGAGGTTCAGCAGAGGGGCAGCTCCGTAGCAGAGGCAGAGCGCGCGGAAAATGTTCTGAAGCTCTATTTTGGAGATAAAGGTGGAATGGAAAAAGTCGCCTGCCAGCATGACCAGAATCACCAGCCCCAGCCCCAGTTCTACCCACCGGGGGTTGCGGATGGCCCTGGCAAGCCATTTTTCCCGCAAAATGCCGATGACGCCCGTGAGCTGGCCCAGCACCAGGAAGGAGAGAATTTCGCGGAAATAGCGCAGGGAAAGCTGGTCTTCATGAATTTCCCCGAAGCCGTTCCACCACAGCAGCCACATCAATGCGGCCAGTGTGCACAGGCCGAACCCCATTTCCATGACCTCAAAACGGTTCAATAGCGGTTTTTCATTCGTCTCATTCACAAGCCTGCAATGGTGATGCCTCTGATGCTGGGGGGAGACTACTGCATACGGAAAGATTTGAGAAGCCCTTATATCGTTTCCAGGCGGTCCTGGCTGGAGGCAGGAAGGCGCCTTGGAAAAAAATTTTTTCATGTGAAGGAAAATAGTTGCCAATCCGGCGCCGCCGTGCATAATAAGCCCCGTTCTTACCAAACCATGTGCGCTCGTGGCGGAATTGGTAGACGCGCTAGATTCAGGTTCTAGTGGAGGCAACTCTGTGAAGGTTCGAGTCCTTTCGGGCGCACCATATAACCCCTTTTAAGTTAATAGCTTGAAAGGGGTTGCTTGTTTGTAGCATCCGCCACTTCAAAATTCTTATTTTTTGACCAACTGGGGGACATTCAGGGGACATAAAATTTTCTAAAAACAGTTGAAACATAAGAGGAATTTATTTTATGCGCTAGATAAAAATCTACACTAATTTGTTTCTCTCTACAATGAATAGAACTACACTGTCTTACTTCACAATCTTCCCCTACGGGGAAGGATTGTGAAGATGATCGCCACACGTAGTGATGAAGCCAGCGACACCCTCAGAGCCCTTGAGGCCGCCGGAGGCGGTGCAGCTGTCGCAACAGGAGCCGTAACAGGAAAATCAGCCCTCCAAAGACTCATTGAGTCAATACGCAACCCCAACCGCGACATCGGCTTTACCTACGGTGACTGGAGTCAGATCGGAGCTGGTCACAAGACCCCGGCCCAGAACATCCAGAAGATCCTGCAACGCGCTATCGACAATCTCCCGGAAGGCGACCCGAACAAGAAGATCCGCATGTTCGACATCCGGCGCACGGCAGAGGGCCTCGAAAGAACCAACCTCGGCCGCAACCTCAACATGCTCTACAACACCGGCCTGGGTCTCGGACGCCCCGGAGCGGGAGCTGAGTGGACCGCCGCCTACGACAGAGAGCTGGCAAAGGAACTCGGCAAGACCCAGTCCATCCGCAGGTACATGACCGACCTTCCCTCTGGCGGCAGCGTAGGGGCTACCGGGACAGAGGAAGGCCTTCTTCGAGGCGAAATGAACGGGAAACGTATTGGCGGCAAAAGAGTTTTAGACAACAAGCTCATCACCTACGGCTCCGACAACCCGGAAGACTACCCTGACTTCATCCGCAAGAAACGCCTCCACGTCGGCAACACCCACGGAGGCTCCCCGTTCATCGACCCGGACTACGTGGATAGCCTCAAGAAGATCAACTCCAGGGATAAAGTGCTGGGACGGCTCGAAGAGTATGTCTCGGGCAAGCGCGAAGGGCTCACACCCGAAGCCCGGAAATCCCTTAGCGATGTACTTGCCAGGGTTAAATCAGGCCAGAAGCTCGTCACGATTGCCGGTTCCGGGCGTGGCGACTACATGGCCGGACGCCTGATTCCGTCGCTGGAGTCAGCCGACAGGTTCGGTCTCGGCAGGGGCAAGGTGACCTTTGCTCCTCTCCTTGCCAACTACGTTCCCGGTTCCCCGGAAGCAACCTCACAGGTCGGCCAGGCCTTCGCGAAGATGGACCCGCACGGACGCGTTGTCCCCTTTGGTCGTCTTCCCGGTGATGCCTACGCCGCACTTCAGCGCCTGGCCGATACGAACATGGCCTCTACGGGCACCATGGCAATCTCCGAGGCGGCCAACAACGGCAACCTCAACGCGATCCCCCGGAACTGGAACGACCTCAATAGCTCTGGCTGGGATCGTATGAATGCCAAGAAGGACATTATACGGGGACTTACTGGCAAGGACGTTGATCCCGGCATGGTTAATCTGGACTCCTGGAACCGGGGGAATATCGATCACATGATCGACGGTAATAGATCCCAACTACCCAACAGGGCGTTCCTGGAGACGAACAGCAGGATGAATCCGTCATCTGAGATACTTCATAGGTTTACAACTCCGGAATCGGAAACCGGAATCTCCCTGCGACAGCTAAAAAACAGCCCGACTTCATGATGAAGAAGAGCTGCTGAATGGAGGCTTTACCCATTCCTGGCTTCCAGCGTCCTGACAATTTCCTCGGCTCCACGCTTGTACACCGTCACAGCCAACAACTCTCCGTCGAGAAAGACGGCCCAGAAGCGGGTTCCTTTGTACTTCTCAATCGTCAGCATCAGGCAAAGTCCTCCTTTCCGGGGTGATGGTGTGAGTCGAGCAGATGTCTCAGTACGGCCCCGATATTGGCTTCATACATGTCCCGTGTGTGCTTGTTGCAGGCGACAGCATAAAGGCACCGGGCATCAAGGATGTCGATGCCTTCACCACAGAGCCGGATGCAGCTTTCAAGAGTAGCCAGCTCTGTCTCCGGAATCGGCGAATCCAGCAGGATGCTTTCGTCCTCGTTCAGAGACTTCTGCTGTTCTTCCGTAAGTGCCGGGAGGTTCACCAGAGCCGTTATGGACGGACCGTGAATCGTCAGCTTGTTCAGCCGCAGCGAAGAATCGTCCTGCTGACTTTTGTAAAGCGATACAGCTTTCTCGATCCGTGCCAATAGTCCCGTATCCACTGCCAGGTACACATACGGAGCATCCGTATCGTATCCACTCGTTGAACGCAATTGCGCGATGATGGGAATCGTCTTCATGTTTCGTTCTCTTCCTTTCCTGTCAGAGTTACTTCCAGAAGAAGGCCACGACTCCCAGGATCAACAGCACGGCGAGCAAATACGGAGCCACTGCCACCAGAGCTGACAGGATGCCGACTACGACCGGCCCCAGCAAACACAGCAGTACGAGCGCCACCAGGGCGATGAGGAGGTCTTTCATGTTCATGGCCGTGTCTCATGCGGGAACTCTTGTCCGGGATGATCGACGAACCGGAGCGGCGGAGGACACCCATTGCTTGAGCGCCTGCCGTCCGGCATACGTAATCAGCCAGCAGTCGGGTCGAAGCAGGAATTCCTCTTCCTTCGTACGGATGATGAACTCCCTTCCGGCCAGACCACGGACGGCGTGCCTGACACTTTCCTGTTCGATGCCACGGCATTCCGCCATGATCTCCTCGTCACTGCGTTCGAAGTCGCCGTGAAGGTACAGGAGAATGGACAGCTCCAGACCGGTCAGAGATGGAGTCTGTCCCATACGCTTCACTCTGAGATGATGTTTTCTTCTCATGGTCGTCTCGAGTCAGTTGTGCAGGGTGTAGCTGTCGGCCAGATCCCAGAGCTCTCGATTCAGTCGCGTGTTGCCGTCAATGCCGTTGAGCGCCCGCAGGGAACGACGACGATAAGCGCCTTCCTTCTGTGGCTTCAAGGGAACGCCTCCCCTGATCAGGTTTTCCTGAACCCGGTTGAAGCACTGCCAGACGGTAGCCGGACCTCCCGCCGTAAAGCCGATATCGTTCCAGCGCCGGGGCGACAGAAGAGCTTCGGGACGTATCCTGTCTTCGTAGTCGTCTCCCAGGCGCAGCCGGGCCGCATCATGAACGAAGTCCACCTGCCGCTTGTAAGGGAGTTCCACTCCCTGCATCCGGTGAATATCGTCCATGATTCGGGGTGTTTCAGAGGCCAACCGGAGACTGGCGGCGATCACCTCTTCTCCGGTATGGCCCATGTGGCGGATGTTGATCGCGGCAATACGCGCCCCGACAATCAGACCGTTGGTGCAGACCAGCCGGAAGATCCCGGCCATGAGCTGATAGGAGCATCTGCCGTTGTGACTGTTGATCATAACCACTTCGATGCGCTGGTCACGGTTGTGTTCCAGCACGTCCCGGTGGGCGAAGCGAATCAGGTGCTTGCGGGTGGGCGTGCCGTCCGGTTTCCGGGTGCGCTGTTCCTGGGCTCCGACGACGAGGAATCCTGCCTCTTCCATCTGGTCAAGCAGAGAGTCGGAGGAGACGAAGCGGTATTTTCCGGAACGGCTGTTGTCCTCACGGTCGGCAAAGACGGAGGGTGCGACACGCCGGACCTGGTTTCTGTCCAGCGGGCTGTTGTCGCGGTTGCGATAGAGTTCGCGTGTGGATGTGTGAGTATTCATATTCATTGATGGTTGGTTTGTTCCAACAAAAAGCCCGCCTCCCGGAACAAAGCCGGGAGGCGGGCACTGGCAGAAAGTAGAGAATCTACTTCCTCAGGGATATATGACGTGAGGAGAGGTTTTTTTTCAGGATGTCAGCAACTCTTTGTAAATATGAATGCAATGATACATATTTTATATGTACAAGAGCATATTCATGTGTATGAAACCGTTAGGACAGGAATAGGTTTGTTACAGGAACAACTGGTGCAAGCCGTCTTAAAGGCCGGAAATAAATGATTGTGCTTATTGATGACCTGGATTAGTTTGTCTGTTGTTTTCAATCGATTTTATCCCTTGAGTCTATGGCATCAAAATATCAAAACTATGGAATTGTCTATGTGTTAACAAATCCGGCTATGCCAGATCTGGTAAAAATCGGTATGACCAACCGGGACAATGTGGATGCTCGGATGAAAGAGTTGTTTAATACGAGTGTCCCCGTTCCCTTTGAATGTGGGTACGCATGCAAGGTTGTCGGCTTACGTTGCGAAGAAGTTGAAAAAGCGTTGCATATGGCATTCCACCCCTACCGCATCCATGCACAACGCGAATTTTTCAAAATCAATCCGGAGCAGGCGATTGCCATTCTTAAATTGCTCGACAGGAGCAGTGATATCACAACAGAAATATCTGAAGAGATTAACAATGACTTGTCTGATGTTGATAAAGCCGCAGGAGAATCATTGAAACGCAAGATGCGCCCGCCTTTGAATTTCAAAGATATGGGCATCCCTGCCGGAGCACGCTTGGTATTCGCAAAGGGAGACGAACCGATTTACGCTGAAGTCGCCAATGACAGGAAAGTACTTTATCAAGGAAAGGAATATTCGCTGACGGCACTCACAAGGGAGCTTTTAGGGCTGGATTACAATGTCCAACCAACCAACTACTGGCTCTATAACGGTAAAAATCTTCACGAAATTTACAACGAAACCTATATCATTACTGAATAAATGCCAGTTGAAAGAAAGACGTATCTGCCGGGCAGGTCTTTGAATAAATAGTGGCCACCTACTTCCCTCACCATTCGAGGTTAAACGCAAGCACCTTCTTTGAAGGATGTCTTTCATGGAGGGGCATTTTCTCGTTAGGTCGAGAAATATACCATGAAGCCTATTGATGCATTAAGCAACCGCAGTAGTGATGGACTTGTGGAGCACATCAACAACCTTGATGATATCCCGTATCTTCACTCCAAAAATTGCTGTGAGATCGTAGTTGTTGAAGGGGGCAGTATTCACCATATCCTCTCGCTTCACATCACCGTTCTCCCGGGCGTAATTAATGACCGCATGGACGAATTCCTGCTGAACCGAGTTTAACACGGTCCCATTCAAATATTCACCGAACTTTTCGTTGACAGCTTCCTGGCTCAAACCGACCAGACTACGGACAAAGGCAGCCAGATTGTCCATGTTCGTTGTTTCGTTGTAGTCTTCCTTACTCCCCAGCTCATGCCACAGGATGTGCTCAAGTTCCTGCAGATCATTTTCATCAATAGGCTGTAAATTGTAAATTTTGTGAATGACGGGGCTATCCATATTTTCCATCAGGTAGTCGAAAACCTTTTCCCGATAGGTTCGTATGTCAATAATCGTATCACCGGGCTGATAGCCCGATTCTGTTACGTCATCAGAAATATCTATATCGTATTGTTTTTGTCCCTCACCCTGCAAAAACTGCATCAAATCACGCAGACTCGCGCGGAGGCGTTCAATTTCTGCGATATTGGGGTTCGCCCAGAAAGTATTATTCATAAGCAACTTCAGATCTGTGGCCTTAGCCAGAACCTGAGGTACGGATGCTTTTTCATCCAATAAATACCTGGCGATTTCACGAACCTTCTTCACATCTGAAGCCGCAGCTTTGATGTTCTTGTCGCAAATGAGGGAAAGTGCCACATGGTACATACGGCAATCGTATGCCACGGCTAGGGAATCACCATTCAATCCGCTATCCAGTAATGGCACCAGGTGACTCTTGATTTCCTGTATGGAGACCGGGGACAGAGCCGTCCATGAAGCCAAGTCGTAGTATTTATCGACGTGCTGCATGGCGGCACGTACCTGAATGCGGTTGCTGTGAGATTTGATTTTGACTATTTCCTGATGCAGCTCTGTCTTGAGCTTATCATAAAAGGATTTGAACCATTCGTTCTCCTGATACTCGATACTCTGCAGTTCGCACAAAATATCAAGCCGAATGCGGAACAACCGCTGTGTCAGGCTTGATTGTGATACAATATCAGTCTTTCCTTCCGGCAAATTGTCGAAGAATTCGAAGTTGCCACAGTAGTCAAAGATATAAAACCCGCTCTTATGTTTGCCTGGGCCGAGCAGGTTCTCACAAAGGCGAGTGCCTCGCCCAATCATCTGGATAAATTTGATTTTTGAGCGCACCGGCTTAAAGAACACAAGATTGAGGATAGAGGGAATATCTACCCCGGTATCAAGCATATCCACCGACACGGCGATACGAAACTCAGGGTCGCTATCGAACTTCAAGACAAGATCATCGGCGTACTTGACATAATTATCGACCAGTTGGCAGGTGTTGGCCGGATAATCGGGATATAACTCATGGAAGCACTCCACAATCATCTGAGCGTGTTTGTGATTGTAGGCAAAAATAATGCTTTTGCCCAGTGTCTCACCATTGTTCACCCTCAACCCTCCCTGCATAAGCTCCTCCACAACCTGCCGACAAGTTTCCTTGTTGAAAAGAATACGGAAAATTTTGTTGCCCGGCACCGTAGAATCAGGAGTGGAAGGATCATCACTCAAATATTCGTCAAGCTGCTCGCGTTCGTCCGCTGTCAGGCTGTTCCAATCAATCCCGGCCTTAATCAGACGGGAAGTACGGTTGATCGGGTGGTAACCGACAAGGTAATGCTCCCTGATAGCCTCCTCCAGTGTGTAATCGTAATTGGGCATGCCCGCCTCACAGCCGAAAATGCTGTAGGTATTGGCGTCCACCTCATTCTTTGGTGTTGCCGTCAATCCTACCAGAAAACTGTCGAAATACCTGAAAATAGACCCGTAGCGCTTAAAGATGCTGCGATGGGCTTCATCTATGATGATAAGGTCAAAACGCCCTGTCGTGAATCTCTTGTCCTCAGAATCGATGTAATTAATCATCGTCTGATAGGTACAGAACATCAATCGCGCGTTGAAATCCTTTTCCCCATTGCCGGACAGCTCGCAAACGTTCATGTCAGGCAAAAGCTTGGCAAAATTTCGTTTGGCCTGATTGACCAGTGTGGTTCGGTCAGCCAGGAACAACATGTTCTTGACCCAATTATTACGAATCAGGATGTCAACCAGTGAAATGGAGACCCGGGTCTTGCCCGTGCCCGTAGCCATCACAAGCAGTCCTCTGCGATGTTTCTTGTTCAGCCACTCGCAAATGTTGGTAATGGCCATCTTCTGATAAGGGCGATTCGTGATCTCATCGTTGACGCACAGATCAGTGATATCCCCGCGTGTACGCCGACTGATGATCAGTTCCAGCTCCTCCATCGAATGGAACGCCATGACGCTGCGATCCGGGTAAATCCCATCAATGACCTTTGTGCTGTACCCGTTAGTGTAATAGAGCACAGGTTTGTAACCGTACTCTTTTTCCATGCAGTCACCATAAAGGTCGACCTGATGGCGTCCGCTTTCCGGAGATACGGATGTTTTCTTGACCTCCACAATGGCAAGCGGTTTGCCGTCTCTACCATAAAGCACATAGTCACAGTATCCGACACCTTGGATGTTGGGCATCCCCTGCACCTCAATCTCGACACAGGCCTTGCCGGGTTGGGCAACATGATTCGCGTCAAGCACATCCCACCCGGCTTCCTGAAGGTACAAGTCGATGTAGAGCTTGCGCGTTTCCGCTTCGCTCATGTAGGGAGGCTTTTGGTAGCTTGCTTCCGTACCTTGTTCCTTGGCTTCCACCAATCCTACGAAGTAGGACATGTTGGCAAGACTGAGAGAAGACTCTTTCTTGCGTACATTCCGTCCATGTTCGGCGTTCATGCCCAGGATTCGGACATAGTGCAGTGCCTGGACGGTATCCGCATCATTGACGAAACCGGTCACCGTTGGACTGTCCAGCAACTCAAGAAGCGTTGCCTTCTTGGGCATCGGTTCCCCAGCTTGCTCATAAATGTAGTCAACGGAAGAGGCAAGTAGCGAGCGGCAAAGTTTCGCACGCTCCGCCCGGGATGCGACATCCTTGACTTCGCTCAACATCCTGTTTAACTGCTCGCTGGTCATTTTCGTAGATTGTTCAAGCAAAATACTGTTGCATCAGGCTATCAAACAATTGTTGTGTTTTGTCAAGTGCTTGTTGAACAGCTTCCTTTGATTTGTCGATTTGAATAACAAAAGCTGAAAACTGCTTTTGCAAGTCCATTGGTGGACACAAAACAGGTAATGCTGAAAGCTGTTTCATGTTAATACTAGCAATACCTGTAGTTTGTTTTGCACATCCTAGGAAGTATTTTTTGGCCTTCTGGTGTTGCAAGTACTCAGCAAAATAAACTGGCAGCATTACATTCGTATCCAATCGAACCCTGAAAATATGATTTTGATGAATACAATCTTTCAATGGTTGGCGAATTACTGCACCACGTCCCAGTTTATCAGGATCTCCACCTTCCGTCATCAAAACATCATAAGGATAGAGCCGATACCGCTCGATCTCTGCTTTGGTTGCCATAATTGTTTTTACTGTAGTCCAATCAATATAACCATCCTTCACATTGGATACTGACATATAGGGAACTTCAGAGATGTCAGTACTTTTTATTTTTCGACCTTTTGTAATGCCAGAAACAATTGATGCCATACAATCCAATCGTATTTCTGACCAGTATCTATCATTGAGATACATATCACCGAACATCTCGACAAATCGGGCTTTTGCCAAATCGTCAAGCTTTCGGAGCTGTTGATGTCTTTTTTCAATGATACCTTGTAACTTATTAAGGATTTCTACTATGGCCTTCTGTTCTTCAATGGATACAAGATTAAATTCTTCGTTCTTGTAGTCGCGGAAGTAAATGTGAGGAATAGTAGCCCCACTAAAATACTTTTCCAAGTGCATATACTGAACAACATAGCACAAATAATCAGGAAGTACGTTAGGCCTAGGCAAAAGATACTGTAATGTGCCTATAATAGAGGATTTGGCTGGTAATAACATTGTTCTGCCAATACCAGCCCCATCCTTCACAACAGCAACATAGGGAGAGTCTTGATGAAAGAAATCAACAGAGCCTATTTGACCAGATGCCCCATAGATCGGATATTGGCCACTTTTATTAACAATTTCCTTTTGTATGAGGTTGGAAGAACCTCTATCACAAACATCGCCGAGTTTTACTCTCATCACCTCTACAAATTCGAATTCTACAAACCAAGCAACTTATTCAACGCATTTAGTTCAGAGTTTATTTGAACATTCAATTTGTATATATCAGCCATGATCTCAGAGGTCGGAGGATACTCGACAGGAACATGGATGGTCTTCTTGTATTTATTGATGCTTAAGTCATATTCGTTATCAACGATTTCTTTCTTCGGAATGAAAAAGCTCTGCTCGGTACGTTCTCGTGATTCATCTGCCTCCGGATTATTGAAGCGGCTGATGACATCGGGAATGTCGTTTTGCGCGATTGGGCTGCGTTTGTCATCAAGGCTGAAGCCATCAGCCCTCATGTCGTAGAACCAGACCGTATCGGTTCCTCCTGCATTGGTCTTTGTGAAAATCAGAATGGCCGTCGAGACACCAGCGTAGGGTTTGAACACCCCGGAAGGCATGGAGATGACCGCTTGGAGCTGCTGGTTTTCGACAAGTTCCTTGCGCAGGGCCTTGTGAGCCTTGCTGCCGCCAAACAGCACACCATCCGGGACAATGGAGGCGCAGCGGCCGCCAACGGAAAGCATCTTCGTGAAAAGAGCCATGAACAGGAGTTCCGTCTTGCTTGACTTGCAAAGGGCGAGCAGGTCTTTGCTGATTTCTTCCTGGAACACGCTGCCGGTAAACGGAGGGTTAGCCATGATGAGCGTATAGGCATCCCTTTCTGTGTTTTCGCCCGAAAGAGAGTCTTGATACTTGATATTTGGATCTTCTACCCCGTGGAGCATCATGTTCATGGCACCGATGCGCAGCATCGATTGGTCCGTATCGAACCCTGAGAACAGGCTGGTCTTAAAATTCGCCATGTGTTCCGTTTTCATCAATTCCCGGCTCTGGTGGGAGCTGATGTAGGAGGCGCTTTCCAGCAAGAACCCGGCGCTGCCCATGGCCGGGTCGAGGATTTTATCCTTCAGAGTAGGCTTCATCAACTGCACGATCATGGAGATGATATGCCGAGGGGTGCGGAACTGTCCGTTGTCTCCAGCGGAGGCAATCTTGCTCAACAGGTACTCATAGACATCGCCCATGATATCCTTGTCGTTCATGTCCAGAGAATCAATATCACCAACGACCTTCGAGAGAACCCTGGCTGTGGGAATCAAAAACACCGCATCCTTCATATAACGGCTGAATGCAGTATCTTTGCCTTCTCCGATTGCCTTGATGAAGGGGAACACATAAGTCTGGATGTTGACCAGCATTTCACCCGGCTCAAAGTTATGGAACACGTTCCAGCGAAGATTTCTGTACTCCGTTTCAATAAGCGGATTTTCATTGATCACGCACACGCCGTCCTTAAAGACCTTATTGGTCAATGGGACGCCCAAAATATTAGCATTCGCCTCCGCCTTGAGCTGGTTGTCGTCCAGCAGCTTCATGAACATCAAGTAGGTTATCTGTTCGAGAACCGTAATCGGACTGGTAATGCCTCCTGTCCAGATGGTAAGCCAAATGGTATCAACCTTGCTTTTGAGTTCGCCAGTAATCATGATGTAAAAATTTTTTGACAGATCAATGCTCACACATCAAATCCATCAGGTAGTACTTGCGGGGAATCTATCCTATTATATGGAGCTTGGCAAAAGAAAGTGCCTGGATATCGAAGTATTGGGTGAGGGCAGTAAAACAAATACAGCTTCAAAGAGACTCTCTAGACTATCCCGTGTTGAGAACATAGCAGATAAAATAAAACCTCCTGCCAGAGCCTTTCTTGTGGAAAAACTCTGGAAGAAGATTGTGCTTTTACTAATTTTGTTATCTTTTGCACCACCCGGAGCATTCCCTCCTGTACTGGCACCAGGAACATTCCATCCCGGGTTGGGGATGGAAACGTTCGGTAGTGATGCCTTCGTAGGCAATCCTGTACAGGTCGGTGATGCGCTGCTTGCGCTGATCGTCAGCGGGTGGAATCTTGACCCGGATCACTTGGGGTGTCTTCGTCTTGACCAGGTAGATCAGATCCAGTGACGGAGGCGTGTCTCCCGTGGCTTCTTCGATCATCATCTGGTAGGTGACCAGCTGAAGTTCGTGATCAAAGGCTGCATGCCCGGTGTCCGGTTTGGCGGCAGCAGACTTGTAGTCCACTGCCGTCAGGTCGTGCTGGACGAGGTCGATGACGCCTCGCACCGGAACCGGCAGGTCAGGAATGGTGACTGACAGTCCTACTTCCACCCCCAAGGGCATCTGTGAAGAAACTTCGTCAGAGTCCATGTAGGCCTTGACGGTGTTCCATGCACAGGAGCGCACTTTCTGGCGCGTTTCTTCGTCTGCATAGTCCACCGGCCCTTCCATCTTCTCCAGCTCCAGGAAGTGAGTGGAGAAGGCTTCTTCCATGGCCGTCTCACTGCTGTCTTCTCCCTGCCATCGGGCGAGGTTGAAGGACTGTAACGTGGCGTGGATGGCCTTGCCGACATGCAGGGCGATCGTTGTCGACTTCCGTATCTGCGCTACCCTCTCGAAGAAGAATCGTAAGGAACACGACAGGTACGATTTGACCGAGGAGGGAGACAGGTAGTCCGGGCGTATGGCAGGGGGAGAAGAAGACTCCGAAGGAAACTTCTTCTCCAATGCCATAGCTGGGTTCAGGGAGGATGAACGTATTGGTCGGGTTGAAGGAGCGATCATGGTCAGTACGGGTTGGAGTTGCCGGCATAGGCCGTAGCGGGACGGCGGGTGTAGTTGTTCCTGCCTGATGCCGAGCGTTTGGATGTTGCACCGGAGCGGTTCATCAGTTCATCGATCAGCCCGGAAGCTTCCATGCGGTTGAGCATGGCAGTGGACTTGTTGAATCTCCGGGCAGACAGTTCGTTCAGGGCGGTGTCATCCAGCCCGGCCTTTCCGGTCAGTTCCAGGATGAGAGACTGTTGCTTTTCCGAGCACTTCCATGCGGGAACGGTTGCAACAGAGGTCTCGGGAGCTCCTACAGGAGGCGTTTGTCTCACGGATGATGTGGATGTCGTCTGTGAACCGAAAGCCCCGGGAACCGGCTTTTGCGCAGGTTGTATGCCGTAATGTTCGTCGGGAACGAACCCGACCTGTTGGATTTGGGCATCGACGGCAGCTTGAAGTGAGCCGTAAAGTCGTTCCGCTTCGAGAGGTAATTCTGATGTATTGCTGATTTCCGTTTCGATGGATACCTCGAATTGGTGGGAGGAATACCCCGGCAGCCCGAGACGTTTGCTGTAGTTGGCGATGAGTTTGATAGCCATGATGGTTGTTTCTTTCTTGTTGATGGGTAGATACAGTAAAGCCGCCATGCCCGAGGTAGGGAGCATGGCGGCTTTGTGAAGGATGACAGACAGGTAATTACCTGTGTCTGATATATATGACGGTAGGAGAGGTGTTATTTCAGCACAGGAGAAGGTTTCATATCTCGTTGTCCGGGGAAAGTGGACATGAACTTGTCGTACCCTGCTCCATGTATCGTGGAGGCAGACTTGGTCAGCTGATACCAGTAAGAAAATCTCATGTCGATATTTTACGAGTCGGCTAAAAGAAAAGCAATACCCCGGTACAGAGCCTCTGTACCGGGGTATTGGGGGTTATGGATGCGACATGAAAAACACATCGGGGCACCACGGGAAACAGAATCCTCGTGTTTTGTCTTCTGCCTCGTAGTGCATGAACATCACAACGCCCGGCGAGATTTCGTCCATAACAGGTTCGCCTCGTAACTTGGCACGCAAATAATCCTTATCTGATTCACCAAGAATGATTTTGTATTCAAGGCTTTGGATATGATCATAAGCCGCTATCCGAAACGACATATGCCATGCAAATGACAGTATTGTAATAATCCCCAAAACCCACACCGTCACCCGGGCACTCCGAGGCCATGGTTGTTTAGTTTCTTTCATAATAAGAATCTCCTTTCTTTGGGCTGTTGGCTGATTCAATCGTAACCAAGTGATTGCAGATACTCATCAGGATCTTCCGCATCCAGAATCTCTTTGATAAGTTTTTCATTTCCTGTTTGCGGAGAGGGAAAATCCTCCGGGTGTTTGGTCCTTTGGTCTTTGAGTTTATATACGAACTGAACGAGCAAAGGACGACAGGTCATATATGGCGATCTCAATACAACTGGCTGGTGTCTGCAAGGATTAGGATCTACGATAACGGCGTAAAACAATGCCGGAACCAATATCAGGCTTAGAACCCACACAGTGATCTTTGCACTCCGGGGCCACGGTTGTTTAGTTTCTTTCATGATGATCTCCTTTCTTTGAGTTATTCAGGAAACACCCTGCTGTAGAGCCCTCCACAGCAGGGTGTTGCGTATAAACGTCAGTCAGTAAGAATCTGCATCTATGCACGGTTCTGCAATAAACCATGGCATCTCAGATTCAAATCTCTCGCCGTCAATGGGTAATAATTCAGTACGTGGAGCGTTCTTGTACTCTTGAACTTTTTCGCAAAGAAGCCACACATTGGCCGAAGCAATAAACAACAAGATACCAAGAACCCACACCGTTACCCGGGCACTCCGGGGCCACGGTTGTTTGATTAATTTGTCTTTCATAATAAATGATCTCCTTCCTTAAATATACATGACAATCAGCAAGAGGTTATTTCATCAAAGACGGCTTAAAGGAGTTATTTCAACGTTACTTGGTAGATTTGGGACTACCGAACTTTCCGAGTGAGGGAAGAAGTACTGCTAAAATCAACGCAAGAACGACAACGTGACCGATTTGATATATCTTCGAATTCATATTTATGTATTAATTCGTATTATCAAATACATATCTACCACTTCATCGGAGCAGGCGGTGTCTCATTGTACTTTAGATTGTATTTCTGTACGTTTGTTAAGTACATGATTCCTTCGATGATAGAAGATATGACAATTATCCAGTGTAATAATACAAAAGGAAGAGCGATGAGTCCTAGTGGAGCAAAATCGCTATTCGAACTAATTAAGACATTGCCGACGAATGAGACAATTAGAAATATAATACACAATGCCAAATAAATAATGCCTAGCCCCCAGCTTCCATTGTAAAATTTATGAACACCTAGCGGTCCTAATACTATTGCGAACACACCTGCTGTCACATTGCTTCTTTTATTGGTAGGATTTGGAACGGGAGGAATAGCGGCAGGAAGAGGAGGTGTATCCGGTTTGCAATCGGCAATTCTCCTCTCATCATTTGTTATTCTCTCTACGTTCTGCATCATTGTTTCAATGAGTATCCAGCTATCCATTCCCTCATGCCATACAAGCGTGCCTTTTGGGTATTTACCCGCTTGATACCGGGTAATGAGATCTTTTTCATCATATGGCCCTTCCTGTGTTTGATCTGGGAGGGTGATATAATATTGTTTACTATCCATATATTTCGATGATTGTTATGCGATTAGTATGTAAAAAGAGGATGCGAAAGGTATCATTTGGAGTTAGAAGCAATACCTTTCTCACTAATGCCTCTTAAAGAGGCATACCGTTCGACTTGAGAATGCCACGGCCCTTACAGCGCTGGCATTTCTGCCCTCCGATATTGCCTTTGCCCTGGCATCCCGGGCAAACGATCACTCCCTGGTTCTGCTGATGGCAAATGGCGTCCCCCACAGATTGCTGATGGGAGGAAGCCTGTGACTGACCAGTCATCATGCAAATAGCCGCCAACGTAATAAGTGCAGCAATGCCGCCTGTAATGTATTTCTTCATATGGTTTCCTTTCGTTTTGTAGCTGTTGAACCGGAGCCACAAAATCCGGCTTATTCCAGAATGGAAGAAGATGATTGCAGAACATGTCTTTTGACTCGCTTCCAGTTGCGGCAGGACAACGTTCGAATACCGGAGTCCGACTGGCTGATCAGAATGCCATGGGCGGCCTGCTCTCGTTCCAGTACAAATCGGCGTTCCTTCTCGCTGAGAGATCCGGGATGAGTGACCTCGACGATCACAGGCCTCATCTTCCCGTCGGGGAAACAAACCATGCACCGGTGCTCTACCGTCTCCATCCCGCCCGGCCAGACAATGGCCCCGGCGCTTTGCACCTCTTCCAGAGAATGCCATTGAAACCCTTCTGATGAATCATGACTATGGCAATCCGGGTGTCGACAGTCCGCACAGCGATACCCCAGCGGCTCCCCGCACAAATCGTCCACCAGAACCTTGTGCCCGACAACCAGTCCTCCCTGCCTGTCAGCCTCCAGACTCTGGACGACATAACGATGCATGGCCCGTTCGACGAGCATCAGTTGGTGACCTCCGCATTGAGGGCAGGTGAACTGGATGATACTTTTCATTGCTGGCATCTCGTTTACATTGCCTGTATATCTCCTTTTTACGATTTTAGTCAACGTAAAAATCTCACTTTAATCTCAAAAAGAGGAATGTTGTATAACGATATTGCCATTACTGAGCGATAGTGATACATTTCGAAGCATGGCAGGAGTGAATCAGGATGAGCTGAAAATGAACGTCAAGCTGTGGCTCAAGGCCAACAACTTTGACTACGCATGGCTCGCCGAACGATGTTTCGTGACGGAAGCGACCGTCCGCAACTGGATGGCTCAGAAACCCATTCCCGCCGCCAAGGAACACATCATCCGGGAATTGATCAAACAGCTCCCGCTGACTCTCCCGAGCCGGGTGCAGGTGGAAGAGGAAACGTTGATTACCCTGAAGCTTGATCCGGATACCCGCAAGGTTCTTGAGAAGAAGGCTTTCTCCCAGGGCAAGACCTTGAAGGAATTCCTGGCCGACGAAGTGCCGAGGCTCGGCAATCCCCCGCTTGCCTGAGCTTATGGAAGCTCCCGACTTTGCTCTCCCTCCGGGAACCCTGCTCGGTAATTACAAACTTCTCAAGGTACTGGGCCGGGGAGGTTTCGGCATCACCTACATTGCCTGGGACAATCAGCTCAAACGCAATATCGTTCTCAAGGAATGCTTCCCTCTGGGGCTGTGCAGCCGGGATTCGAATACGGGAGAGATTATCCCGTTACCGCACGCACCCCGGCACACCTACCGGGCAGCCATGGATTCCCTCCGCAAGGAGGCGCAGACACTTGCTTCCCTGAACCACGAGCGAATCGTTCGGGTGTATGATGTCTTCGAGTCTCATGGCAGTATCTTCTATGTGATGCCGTGGCTGGAAGGAGGTTCCCTGCGGGAGCGTATGGACAAAGCCGCCACAGGAGGAAAGACCATTTCTGCGGATCAAGCCCGGGAGTGGCTGCTTATGGTGCTGGATGGCCTGGATTATCTGCATGGCAGGGGGATCTACCACCGCGATATCAAGCCCGGCAACATCCTCTTTGACGAACGGGGGCTGCCTGTATTGATCGACTTCGGTGCGGCGCTCAACAAGCCGGAAGTGACCTGCACAGTTACACAGGGAGAGTTCTCGTACGCTTACGCCTCCCCGGAACAAATCACGGGAAAGGGAGAAATTGGCCCATGGACGGATCTCTACGCCCTGGCCGCTACCTGGTATGGACTGATCTCCAGCATCCCGGTAGAGCCAGCTGATCGGCGACTGATGCAGGATGATGTTATGCCTCTCTCAGGCATGGCACTCACCGAACCATGGCCTCGGGAACTACTGACATCCATCGACCGGAATCTGCGGCTCAAACCTCAAGAACGTTGCCAGGCCGCCGGGGAGTGGAAGGAATGGCTGCAACAGGGGAAGCCGCTCAGAACATCACCCAGATTGGTTCTTCTTACACGCTTGCTAATCGCAGCTGTCGTTGTCTTACTGGTTGGCGTTGCCGCCTGGAGAATATGGGGGACCATACAATCCTCCCAGCCAATAAACGCCTTGCCGAAGACGCACGAAGCAGCCATGGGAAAAACAGATCCAGCCTCAAAGTCGCCAAAGGAACTCAAGGATGCACTTTACCAAAAAGTACGTGCCCATTATAAGCTGGATGATTATCTCTCCCGGTTCCCTGAATTTGAACAGAAGGCTCATACTATTCAATCCGAGTGCTTCAAGGAATTAGATGAGTTAAAACAAGAGTTGGAGAAAGGAATTCCCTTTATTCCTTCCTCCCGAGAGACCTCCTCTTATTCAAACACCATCGGAAGAAGATATGATACTTTGTGTAAAAAATGGGCCACAGCACGTCAGACACTATCCACCAAGTTTCTCAATGAGCTCATCCTTCCCCTGGCTCAAATAACCGATCACGTCATCGAAACCTATCCTGCCGCCAACATGGAAGAAGAAGCCCTTCTTCCCGCCATGGAAGACCGAATTCACAAAGAATGTAACGATCCTCTCGTGGAAATGCAGATTCTTTTGAACGACTTGGACGAAAACATCCACAACAAGCGCATTGAACAGGAGCTCTCCCTGTTGGATCAAGTGCAAAAGCGATCCAATGAGTTGGTTCAAAAGGAGGAAGAAAAAGCGTCTGTAGCTAGCCCTCCCTCGATTGAAAAGGAAATCCATCCTTCCTTCTCCGACAATGGTTTTGCTTCATATTCTACTAAAAGCCTCAAGACTGGCGCTATCCTTCAATTCGATGGACTAAAAGTCATCTACACGGTCAATATCGGTCACAACATGACGATAGATGACAAAGAGGTCAACGATTGGCTAACTGCGCGAGCCCATCTTTTACCTATTTCACAATGGAAATATCCTAAAAAAATAACCAATGAGACGAACCTGTCGTTTCTCTGGCTGAGTCAGGACGAAAACTATTTCACCCCATCAAAAGGAAGCAATTACCAGTACGATGGACAATCCATGTTGAAACAGTATTATCAACATGTTTCTGCCTATACTTACCATGATAAGAAAGCTACGAGATTCCTCATGTTACTGGGTATGCTCAAAGGTTTCTACGTCGATCAAAACAACCAACAGGCCTTCCCCGGATTTTGGTTTCCGCTAAGCCAGGGGATTTATTCCAAATGGACAACACTACCTAACGGCCTCCCCTGTAACTTTCTTAATGACTTCCCCATAGCTCTGTTGGAATACCTATGGGAACCTACCCACCGGATCAACTATTGCAAGGGATTCCCCAAAGGGGCCTTTAGCAAAGAGGATATGAACCTCAACTACGAATTTGACATCAAGTGGCAAGATGATTTCCCTACAAAGGTAACTATCACACTGGATCTCACCCCTCTCGAAAAAAAGTTGTATCCGGTGACTCAAAAGAAAGAAACAATTGAGCTATAAAGCCGTCGAGTTGTAAGGTTTTACATAAGATAATCACGGCAAAAAGAAAGCCCTCCGAGGAACGGGTAAACGAGAAACTGTTTTGTACAGGAGCGTTTCTTCTCTATTGGCGGGAGGCCTGGAGGGGAATCAAATGGAGAGGACGACATGCAGTCAATACCCTAGAGAAAAAACTAGAGCATATCCAAAAACTTTTAACGGCCTGGAATTGAAAATTACTTGCGGCCTTTCTTGTTCTCCAGCCTTTTGATATTCTGCTCCAGTTCTTTCACATAGTCCTGTTCCGCCTGGTGTTCGGCCAGTAACCTGCGGTGTTCTTCATAGAAGCGGTATTGTTCCCGGACATGTTCCCGAGCCTGTTTCATTGACCGGTTTCCCTTGCCTTTTAGTACACGCCTTCCCATGAGACGAAGCAATTCGTTAAGCTTGTCTTCCCACTCATGCAGAAATATCTCACGGCGGTTCTTTGCCTGATCCTCGACAAAGTCCAGACACAGGGAGGTCAAACGATTGAAATCGCTGATTTCTTCCTCGTTAAGGTAGTTCTTTGCAACAGTGATATCACTGGCATGGATTCGGTCTCCAACCCAGCTGGTCAACCCCATGTTGGGCGCTGATGCGTCTGCCCGCATCATCATCAATTCCGCAGCACTGTGTCCGGTAATGGCATAGTGCAGTTTGTTTTGAATCGAGCTGAAAAACTCCGTCGTTTCCTTTCCGGACGGCACATAGTCAGCCGCCATGGCAAAAACATCCTTGATGCGCAGGTACATGCGCCGTTCGCTGGCACGAATGTCCCGAATACGCTCGAGCAATTCATCAAAATAGTCCGGCAACGGTGTCGTTCCGGGAATCGGCGGGTTCTTCAAGCGTTCGTCATCAATGGCAAACCCCTTGATCATGTATTCCTTCAGGCGCTGGGTCGCCCATATGCGAAATTGAGTGCCCCGTATGCTATTCACCCGGTAACCGACGGAAATGATCATATCGAGGTTGTAGAAGATAACAGAACGTTTCACCTGTCGTTCCCCTTCGAATCGAACTGTAAAGAAATTCTTTACAGTTCCATCCTCTTGAAGCTCACCTTCTTGCAGGATATTCGCAACATGTTGCCCGATGTTCTGTTTACTTGTCTGGAACAGTTCAGCCATCATCTGCTGGGTCATCCACAACGTCTCATCATGGATGCGAAGATCCAGACGGATGTTACCATCCGGAGAAGTATACAATAACAACTCTCCGGGAACCGGGGTTTCATCTTCTGTCGGCAGATGGGTCATACCTTATCTTCTTTTCGATCAATCCATATTGCAACCCGAATAACAGCAGTCATTCTGGAACAACAAGCCCAATGGAGTATAGCAAAACCGGCATGCATGCAAAGCTCAAAGCTCACATCGTCCGACGACTTTCATCAAGAGGCATCATTCCGATGGGAAGATCTCTTGAAATAACTCCAACTGCTATTTTAGAAAAATGCATAAACTTGAAATAACGGAATAACTTCATTCATGTTGTAGCGCCAGCTAAAAGAAAGCCCCTCATAAGAGAGACTTCCTGATGTTGCCAGTCCTACACCTGCCACACATCCTCCGGGAGCGGAGTCAACGATACCCCGTCGCCCGGCACGGACATGCTGGCCATGCGGACGCTCCGGCTCAGCCATGCGAAGAGTTCCGGGAACTTCTGATCGTTGACCCGCATGGGAGGACGCCCCGGGCTGATGCTGCAAAGCTCCGACAGATCGGCACGGCCGATACCGAAGACGAACACACTGAGCTTGCGGGCAGCCGTCAGTTCCTTCAATCGTCTCTCCAGCTCCCGGTGCCGGGCGCTGGTCGGAACCCCGTCCGTCATCACGACGAGCCAAGGCTGGTAGTATTCCACCCCATGTTCCCGATAGGTACGTTTACGGCTGTCAAGTTCGGACAAGGCCAGTTCGACGGCTTCACCAAGGAGTGTTTCGTTTTCTCGGGATGTAGTGATTTTCAGCTTTGAGTCTGATTCCCGGATCGGTCCGAACTCCTTTACCGTCGCCACTGTCCGGGCAAAAGTCATGACCGCTACGTCAGCGGCCAGCTTGGCCAGAGGATCGGCAAGAATGTCGCTGACGAACCGCTGAAGCCCGGTATTGAGTTCGTCCATCCGGGTGACCATGTTGTCTCCCGTGACGATATTCCAGTTGATCCCATCAGCGTATTCCTGACGGACGATGTGTTGGTTGTCGCCCCGGACAATGCCGTTCATACTGCTGCTGGCATCCAACAGGAAGAGAACGGGAAGCCGGGCGTTGGTGTTGTTGCTGAACTCGCGCATGGCGGCGAGTTGTTCCTGTTTGGTAGGGTGTGTAGATGATGTAGACATTATGGTTTTTATTAATGGTTGATGGTAGGATTCCGAGATGACTGATTCAATGCGCTACGACGCCTGATGCAGAGCCTGCACAGAGGACGGGCATGAGATTGCCGTAAACGCCGTGCGACATCGTCAGGAGCTTCCCGGAAGAGAATCCCGCAGTCCGTACAAATGTTGGGTGTCATCTTCTCCAGCAAACTGCGGGGCGGACAGGAACGGTCGTGCAGAAGATCCCGGTACATGGGATGATCCCTTCTGCCACCCGGTTCCATATCCCTGAGGTATTGATGAAAACAACGCGCCAGATACCCCGGCATGACGCGTGGACGCAAATCGCGACGCTGGACACAGGTAAGATTGTGGCCTAGGGCATAGCGAAGCTTGCGTGGGAGATACGACCAGACATGGCGTCCGGGGGTATCGGGCGGGTAGATTCCCGCAGGTGGCTTGTACGAAGCAAACGCATACGGCAGTTCTCCCTTTCTGGCGGATTCCCGCATGTCTCCTTCTCCCCCTTGTCGGGAGAACGGAGACAGACCGAGCGTCAGCGTCATGAAGAGCAGGACGGACAGGGCGTAGGCATCGTGACTGCAGGTGCGGAGGAAACCTCCGTAATTGCCGTGGAGCTCCGGAGCCCGGAACCGTTCCGTGCCGACAGTACAGGGATAGTCTTCGATCTGCATACTGTCGACATCTACCCAGCAGACGGAGTCATTGTCTGACACTATCACATTGCCTGGATGTAGATCACCCAGGATAACGCCATGACGGTGCAGCGTGTGGACTGATTCAGCCAAATGCAGGCACAGTTTGATGAGGTCGTATCGAGTCCATAATGGAAACTGTTTCTTCATCAGTTCCGCATGAGAAGCAAATGCCCCGAGAGGAACACCGTCCACCCGGGGAATCAGTACGCCGACAAAGCGTCGTAGTTCGTCGTACAGCACAGCACGAGGCCACGCCACGCACGGAGAACGAATAGGCCGGGAACACATCAACCGAAGCTTCTGCTCGCGCCAATGCATCCGTTGCATCGGGTGGTAGAGCTTGGCCACTTGTGGTACTTCACCAAAAGTCTGAGCGGCAAAGACAACCCCTTCTCCTCCTTCTGCAATAAGGGTATGTAGAACTATCCGTTCTCCTTGACCTGTGAAAAGAATGTCTCCCGTAGAGTACTTCCGGTTATTACCGCTAAGTGTTTGATCCAGCTGCCTCACCCGATGGTGAAGAGTGTATAATGTAGTCATGGAAACATGGCGGCAGGTAATGAAGCCGTCATGTATAGATGACGCGAAGGAAGAAAATATTTCAATTATGATTGATAAAAAGTGGATATGGTCACATTTTATCAATCATATTAGGGCATTCATTCCATGTCTTGATCCATGATGCTATTGATCGTGTTAATCAATGAATCAAAAGGCTCCGGTTCATCAAAGAGCATGGCTGAAGTCTGTTCGTAGTCCCTTTGCCATTTTCCCAGCAATTCAAGAGAATCCGGGATCAGTTTCAGATCTGAGGGAGCCAATGTATCGTAATCGACCCATGTCTGCCAATGGTAGAGCTTACGTTTGTCCCTTACATCGAAGAATAGCTCCTTATCAACATATCCCGCTCGGATAAGGGCTGCCACATCATAATAGTGGCGTGCCAGCCTGGTCTTGATACTCCACTCTCCATGCGGACGGGTATTATTCTCATGGAGAATGAAACACTTCTCCCAGAATGTTCGGGAAGGGCTAATCGTTCGTACTTCAGTTGAATCGGAAAAATCCGGAAATCCTTCCCCAATGTAAGAATCGACCATCCTGGCTTCGGATGGTTCCGTCTGAGCTCTCCCGGTCAATTCGATTTTGACAAAAGGACGAATGTAGAGGCTTTCATTCTGTTCAAACAAGGATGGATAATGGATTAAAAGAACAAATGGATCGCGTGCCGTGGACAGATTTTCCAACCCGATATGCACATTCTTGATCCCCATTTCTTTCATCCTCTCCTCCATGATGGGTAGGAGAACATTCTCCATCATCCTCCGGTAGTGGGGGCGAATCTTACGTAATTTAGCATCCCTCTGGCTGGCGGATTGAACCGCTGTCGGCTTATCTTCTTCACCTAGTTCAGGGAAGAAATGAGGAGATAACGCAACATCGATATCCTCAGAGAAACGGCGTATGATCTTGTACGCTTTGGAGAGGGAGGTCCCGCCTCTGAAGCATAGATGAGGCTTCAATGATTCTTCCTTAAAAAGAATATTCAGAACCCGGCATACCCAGAAATCCTTTTCAACAATAGAGGGAATGATACCCAGCTGCTCGCCAATGTGACGGCACAGGAATATTCGATCTTCGGATGGGAGACTAAGGAAATCACTCATGAGAGACAGGGGGCGCGATTACCTGTTGTAGAATGGGGCGCATCCATACAGGAACAAGTTCCATATCACGAGATAATTGTTCTTTCTCCGTATCGGAAAGCCGCCTGGTTAATTGAGAGACAACAAAATCACGATCTATCGACTCTCTACCCAGCGAACGCAAGGCTTGAACAACCAATCCCGTAATACTACTCGACAGGCGCATCAGCTTCGGAGATGTTTTCTTGAAACGGAGTTTCCATCCACCTACGCGAACCGTTGCAGAAGGTCGATCCGTTAAATACTCGTACCGTCCGGCCATTTGGTCGGAAAGCCACAAAGCATTAGCGGCATAGATTCCATTAGGCAAAAGACGAGCTTCATTTTTTCTTGCCCAGGCTTTCGCTACCTGTTCCGGGTCAGTTGGTACGGGCAAATTAAATCTTTTGTTGGTAGCAGGTATCTCATAAATCCCCGGAAGGATACGCTTGAGCTCGCCATCCCTTGCCATGCGAGAAAGCGCTTGATCTACTGCTGTTCGGGGCCAGAACGCAAGAAAATCGGAAGAGGTAATAACCTCTCCTTTTGCCTTCTCGGAAAATATTTTTTCCCTCAGCTGGCTCCTGATGCTACCCTTCATGATTAAAAAGTATTGTTTATCTGACTAAAGTCAATAAAAAATGCTGTTTATCTGACTAAATAGCTGTAGCAAAGATCAGCTAACCGCATCCGGGATGATAGAAAGGTATGCTTCAGCATCCTTGCGCGAGACGCCCTGCCTGTAGTGGGACTCCGTCATTGGAGTTCCGCTGTGGCCCAGCCACCGGGCGACATCGGGTAACGGATGAAGTGCGGCATGGTAGGACGCGAATGAGTGACGCAATGCGTTTTTGGGTATATTAATGCCTGCCTTGGTTGCGAGTTGATCCAGGCGATAGCCATATCTGAGTTCGTCATCCCGGGTCATTGGCTCCCATTCGCCTACGGATAGCCATGCCTTGATTTGCGGGGAGGTGGGTATGTAACGATCCTTCGTTTTCCCCTTTGGTCCTTTTGCGATTTCACGTGAAACAAAGATATCGTCATCTCCATCCGGCTTGTCCTTGTACTGAACTACTTCTGAACGTCTTAGCCCGCACAATCCCTGTAGAACAATACGGGAAAGCATGGAGCGGTCATATTTCAATGCCGACTCAAGCAATTTCCGGAATTCGTCCGGGGTAAGAATCCCGATGGATATATGGTTCTTGGAAGGGGCGACGGTCAAAGAGACTGGGTTTTTCTGAATCAGATCGTGCTGAATGGCCCAGAGGAAAAAGGCATTCAGAGTACCCCGGTATCTGTATTTGCTGGTATTCGATAGGGGCTTTCCCTGATACCGAAAGGAATCCAGTTTGTCGTTGATTTCATCAGCTTTAATTGATGACAACTCACGGTTTGCCCAACCTTGTTGCCATTTATCGAGCTCATGAAGTACGTTCTTGTGATGGGACAGTTGACATTGCCCTCTATTCAGCATCAGTGTCCTTTCCTTCCGATACATATCCATGGCTCCTCTCAGAGAAATACCTATCGGAGGCGGTTCCGGGGCTGTCACTTCAACACTGTCGGAGATGAGGCTTAATTGCGATCCGAGTAAATCCTTGATTTCCTGCTCTTTGGTATCCGTGAGAGCATCTTTCCACCACGAAAGGAGCTCCGTCGCAAATTTCTTTACCTCTTCAGGATCTTCATGCTGGTACAAATATTGAAGCGTATGTTGCAGAAGGTTGTTGTCTCTTCCGAATTTTCTCCACAACCGAATAGCGAACATTTCGACTATAGATTCACTCTCCGCGACCATATTGAATATTGTCAGCGCGTCGTCGATATGCCCCTTGTCATACATATCGTAGAGAGCCCGGGCTTCGTCGTAATCGCGGAAGGTGCGCTCTTTCCATTCTCCCGTGTCCTTATCAACAAAGCGGAGCCGCCAGACAGGCGGGCGTCCTGCTTTCTGTACTTTTGTGAGTTTAACCTTATTGCCATATCGTCCTTTGGCATGTTTCCTCTTCATGTCACAAGGATAGTCGTTTAGAGAAAAAATCTCAAGACGAATTAGGGGACAAACTGGGGGACATATTCATAAAACATTACTAATAAATAAAATTGGTTAGATTCAGGTTCTAGTGGGGGTTCCCCCGTGAAGGTTCGAGTCCTTTCGGGCGCACCAAACAAGGCCCTGCAAGTTAACTGCTTGCAGGGCCTTACTGGTTTTATGATGTATTCGTGCATTGGCTTTGACGCAACGCCGGAAGATTGGTGAAGGGGCTGGATAAGGATTATTGCCCCGTTGTTAAAGAACGCCTGTGGTTTTCAGGGGAGGGGGCGTTGCCTTTTTGGGAGTGGATGCCTGCGAATTGTTCATGCGCCAGCTTCATGAACATGCAGGAGGAACATTTCCTTTCAGCGGTAATGCGTTGCCTGCGCTCCTGGTCGTAAAGTTTCTCGTAGCGTTCGGCGCGTTTCATTTCCCTCCAGAGGAAGATGCCCATCACGGCTGCCACGGAGGCACCGTTTTGAACGTATTCAAGCAGGGGATTGAGTTCTGAAGTCGCCATGCAAACAACCGCAAGGGTGTTGGCTAAAACGACACTTGTAGTAACGGCAGTCTGGGTCATGGGGCTGGAAAGGTCATGTTTCGAAACTTCTGCGCGCTTCGGAAATGCTTCCGAATTGATGGAGCTGCAAATGCGGCGGATCTGTAAAGGATTTCCATGTTCCTCCCCACTCCAGGCCGTCAATTTTTGCGTAAAGTTTGCCAAGAGTGGTGTAAAGAGGGTGATTGGGCAGGTAGTTGCGGTCCTGGAAAATTCCAAAATCCCAGGCCAGGCCGAAGTTGTGCCAGCTCTGGCCGCCGCGGGCATTCGTTACTTTAGGGCGTTGCCTGTAGAGGTCATTCTGTTCGGCATACGTGCGCGTTCCGCAGATAATTTTTGCTTCATATCCCTGGTTGGCGGCTTCATTCCGGGCCAGTTTGAACCACTGCCGGGCGGCTTTTTGCGCTTCCGGAAGAAGGGTGGAGATGTTCCGTTCGGTGCGTTCGTCAAAGCATCCGGTCTCCATTTTGTACCGGTCGGCGTCCGTGCTCCAGCGTTCCGTTCCGTTCCGCGTGCCGTTGCCGGGAATGCCGTCAATGGCTCCGTGATAGTACCCGGCCAGGCGCAAGAGCCTTTGCCAGTAGAAGGTATCTTTCTGCAGGTCGGAAATGCTGTCAGCCATTGTCGTGGTTTTCCTGTTCCTTTTTCCGGTCTTTGGTGACAATGCCGATGAGGCCTGCCGCCGCCATGCCTGCGGCGATAATCTGGTCGGCAAGAGCTTGTTCGATAGTGGCTCCGCAGGCTGTGGCCAGGGCAAGGAGGCCCAGCCATGTGGAACGTTCCGTCAGTCGATTGAGAATGTATTTGAACATGTGATGGTCGGTTGGTATTGAAAAGTCCCTCTGTGGGAGAAGGGGGAACCCGCCTTTCCGGGGATGCCAAAGGATGGGGAAAAGGTTTTTCCGAATCCTCTCCGCCAATGGGGAAAGGGGGCTATCGGTTCTCCGCACAAGTTGCTCTGAGGTTGCTGCCGCGATTTGCAAAGATTCCGCGGATACTTTTATTGCTTGCCCTAATCGGCAAAATCCGTCACAGGAAACGATACTTGTCTTTTATTCATGAAGATACCATAATGCGCCAACCAACGCCATTATGAATAACCGTTTAACATCGTTTATTATCCGCAGATTTCTACCATTTCTCCGATATGAATATCTCAGGGAATTGGAAGCGTACCTCAGAAAAGAGGTAACCGGTTTTCCTACTGTAATTCCTCCTGAACCTTTTTCCGACCGCCAACAGCTGGAGGCATACCGCAGGGCTCTCGGGCAAACTATTATTTCCGGCATTTGTTACCGGATGTACGGCCTTAAAAAGGAGACGGACAGGATTTACCGTATTTTCCACCTTTTGCAAACGTGCAGTTCCGGTGAAGCTACTGCGGATTTGCGGGAATACGCCGAATCGTTGGGCGTTTCCGTCAACAGAGATTTTTCCAATGGAATTGAACTCGCCGTTCTGCATTTTCTGGACGGCAATATCAGCTTGCTCAGGCAGATTGAGGAATTGCATTCCATTAAAAAGAGGAAATCGTATCGTATTCTTCCCCCCATGAAAGATGCGCTTCCTTTCCCCATGATTACGGAGAAAGAAAGGGAGAAGGAAAAAGAAGGCTGCCGTCAATATCTGTCCCGAATTTTGTCGCAGAAGGGGATGACTGACGTATGCGTTATCAGCTGTGACCGGATTTCCTCTGATTACTGGTTTACCATCAAACGGGGGCATTATCAGGAAACCGTTGATGAGGTTGACACGTCGGCCAAAGAGATAGTCAGCAGCATACGTACTCCCGGGAATACGGACATTGTCATCTACAGGGGGAGTTCGAAATGCCTGTACATCAATTTACAGGTCAGCGCCAGAATCCAATGGATGATGCGGGCCTATGCCGTCATTGCTGGCCGCATGCTGTTCGGCTCGGATATTTGGGAATTAAGGAACCGCTACACCCTGAGCGTGTTTAATAAGAAGCCCATCGCCGATATTGAGGTGTTCAATAATATTCCGGGTCTGCGAAGGGTTGCTGTTTATAAGCTTGTCATGTCCAGGCCTCTCCATGCAAGGAAGAGGACGGAGAAAGAGGTGTTGATGAGGGGATTTACAGGCACTTACAAAAGCCTTTCCGAGCTTGGCGATGAAGACGGCCCCCTGATTGTCGTCCCCAGCGGGTTCCATGTGGACAAGGCGTTTTTTTATTTTGAGTTTGAAGAAGGAGACCCGAAAACCGTTTCTTTGACTCCCGATTCCAATGGCCTGGAATTGGAAAGCGAGCAATACAGGCTCATTGATATGTATTTTGAACAGGCTGGTTTTGACCAGTTGTACAATAGGATTCATGGAGCTTAATTACGGCAATATCCTCAATATCATTATTGAAAGTGAGAGCCTGGAGTCTCCCGATTGGATATGGAAGGCCAGGGTGGGCGGGGATTTTTATCCGGGGCACTGGGTATGCGGCTGTAAACTTGCCGGAATATCCGGTGACTATTACAACCCCGACGATATCGGCAATCCTTTGAAAGTGGTGGCTCTGCCTCCGGAAGAAGAGCCTTTTTACGAGTACGGAGGGAACCCCGGGGAAGAAGACCGCAGGCGTTTTTATGTATTGAAGGAACCCTGCTGCCGGGAGCCTGTTGAGAGGAGCGAGCTTTTCGTGCATGCCCTGGTGTTCAGGAAGATTGCTTTGAATATTGCCCGTTCCTGCGGAAAGACGGAGAGGGAAATCAGCGGAACGGAGCTGATTCCGGAGTGTCTGATCAGGCTTTTTGATTTTCCTGTAACCGCCTATTTTGCTTTTGCTTTTGATGAGCGGCTGGTTTCCAGATGCCTGCGCGTCATCCGGCAGGCACAGCCGGAAAAGCCCTTTCTTCTCTTGGTGATGGGGAAGCGTTGGCGGACTGCCGCCACGGAGGCTGCAATTGTTGAGAAGTACAAAGGCATCGTTGTTTCCATTCCCGACGTCATGGTGACGACGAAAGATGGATTTGCCTGGGCATACGGCTATTCCTGGGAGTGGCTCAGGCAGGGCATGCCTGTGCATGCGCGCACGGGGGAAAGTCTTCCAACCGGCGCCATGTGGGAGGATTTGTGGATTTCCGTGACCGATGAGCGGGAAATAGTCTTTTCCTGTTCACGGGGCGGTGGAGAAGTGAAGGAATTCATGAGGTTTTCCTATCGGGAGGAAAAACGTTTTTTCAGCAGGCAACGGGCGGCGGCGGGCCAGGATTCCACGAAGCCGGCTTATAAGATGCTGTTTTTGTACGTAATGAATCCGGATAAAGCCTGTTTGGACAAGGAGCTTCTGAAAAGGGCCGGGATAGGGAATGAGGCGGAAGCCAGGTCGGATTTGAGAAAAGTTCTTGTGGAAAGGCTGCCCCAGCTGGCGGAAAGAGACCCGTTTGCCAAGAAAAGGGAGAAGTCAAGGCAGGGCATGTACCGCCGGTTCCAGGTAGTGCCCTGTAAATCTTATATCCGTCCTTTGGAACTGATGCTTTCGCTTGAAAGGAAGCCGGAAAGGCACAGGTAGGAGGGCAGGCGGTTATAGACCCTCCCCATGAGCGGCTAGCTGGATGAGCTTATTCGTCCAGCTAGCCGCTTTCTTTTGGTAAATATATGAATTTCAAATAATAATGATGATATGAAAGTGGGGCGTTTTTCGCTAGCTGGATAAGTCCGCACAGGGTTGGCGAATATGCACGAAAAGCAATCACAACCCTTGTTGGAAACCGTGGAAAACCACGCCTTATATCTCGCTCAGCGCCTCCGTTCAAAAGCAAAATCCATCGGATTTCAGATACCTGAGGAAGAGTATCTGGATGTCCTTCAACGGTTCAGGATCCGATGTTGGGAAATTTGCCGCCGTTACCGGAAAAGCGGCGCCGCCGGCATGAAAACATACCTGGGCAATGCAACCGTTTTTGAGCCGGAACGCTATTTGCGCGAGAGGAACCGGAAGAAGAGGCTGCTGCTGCGGGAAGCCCGTCCTCTTGAATATGAGAATGGCCGGGAAATTGATGCTGATGAGCATTCGGAATTCCTTTCCGGGCTGATGTTCCGGGAAGAATTCGCGCGGGAAATGGAATCTCTGGAGCCGCTGGAAAGGGCGCTGGTTGAGGCATTGATTGACGCTGAAGGGAATTTGTCACGGGCTGCCAGAAGCATTCGTCTGGAGGAAAGCAGAGCGCGCCGAATCAGGAAGCGCCTCCGGGAGGAAAAATTCACTTTTTTAAGAAATGGGCGGCGAATTTCCGGAAACGCGGCAAGCAATCATAGTGAAGGCAGATGAACGTTCTTTCTTTTCTGGCGCATGCCCTGTCCGGGACAGCTCCGTGAAGAGCCGTTTATTCGCTTTATCAAGAACCATAAGCATTTGAAAAACAAAATGATGAATACAACAAAAACATGCGGGGATTCCAGTTCCCGGCCTCAGCGTTCGGAAAATTCCCTTTCCTGTCCCGTGGCGGATGCCGCGGCAGGCCCCTCTCATGAACCCCTGCTTCCCGTAGGCACGGTTGCCGGAGATATCAGGAACAACGACATTGTCCTTCCCCGCCTGAACATTGTTCAAAGCGTAGGCGCCCTTTCCGGGATATTTCCCCCCGGCAGTATCATCCTCAACAGGGAGGTTGTTCTTTCCGACGGAAGCGTTCCTCTGGAGCTTTCCGTGCTTTCCGCACGCAAGCAGTTTATTGAAAAACTCCCCTTTGATTCCGTGGAGAAGCCGGCCGTCTTCAATTCTCTGGAAGAAGTAAGAGCCGCCGGCGGCTCGGTCGGCAGAGAGCCGGGAAACCGGCCTTCTTTCGCTCCCGTTCTGCATGTGCAGGCGCTTTTCAAGGCTCCGGAGGGCGTGGATTATCCCTTTCCCCTGGAGTACGAAGGAGAGGCTTTCGGGCTGGCTGCCTGGTCCCTGCGCGGCATGGCTTATTACCTTGCGGGGCGCGACATCCTCACGGCTTCCAGATTTGCCCTGAGGAATGAAGTATTCGCCGGCAAGTGGAAGCTTACGACCAGGCTCAGGAGGCTGGAACATAATGGCATTTTCATTCCCGCGCTGCGCAGTGCGGGCCGCAGTACACCGGAGTTTTCCTCCTTCATCAGGAGCATTGGTTAAATTTCTTACCCTCCGCAACGAAGAGCAGCGTTCATGAGCAGTCCAATCAGGAGATTATTCGTCAACGGGTTCCCGAGCCTCTACGGAGGAGCGGGAACGGAACTTCACCACCAGATCATTGTCTGGCGCAAGATGGGCGTGGAAGTCCATCTCATCCCGTCCTGGGATTACCACGGGGAGCCTCTTTACAACGAGATGGTTTCCCTGGGCGTCATCATGCACGCCCCCGCGGACTGGTCGGCCGTCCAACCCGGCGACCCCGTGCTCGGTTTCTGCAATGCTGGCTTCCTCAACGCCTTGCCGGAAATACGCAGGCATACGAAACGCACAGTTTTCATCAACTGCATGACGTGGCTTTTCCCCAGGGAAAAGGAGGCCATGCAAAAGGGGGAAATCGCCATGTTCCTCTATCAGAATGAAGCCGTCCGCCAGGAAGCCATGCCCGTGCTGCGCAAGCTCAACGGCGACCCGCAAGTGCAGTTTCTGACCTTCAGGCCCTATTTCCATGCGGAATCCTTTCCCTTTATCCGGGAACGCGATGAGGATTTCTTCGGCTGCGGGCGCATCTCCCGCCAGGATGCCGACAAGTTCGCGGCCAACACCCTGCATATCTACGGCGCATTCGTATCCCCCGTGCAGAAGCGCGGCCTTTTCCTCGGTTTTGACAAGAGGAGCGAAGCCAAGATAGGCCGGCCCTTCGACTGGATTCGGATTGCCCGCAATCAAAGGGAAGTTTCCCAGCAGGATTTTTACAGGCACAGCCGGATCATCCTCCAGCCGACGGATACGACGGAAAACTGGCCCCGCATCGGCTTTGAGGCGATGGCCAGTGGCAGCGTGCTCATTGTGGACAACCGGGGCGGGTGGCGGCAGATGGTGGAGCACGGCAAAACAGGATGGCTGTGCAGCAACGAAAGGGATTTCATCTACTACGCTTCCAAAATGGCCTGTGAACCGAATCTTCGCGACGACATGGCGGAGGCGGCCCGGGCGCGCGGCCTGGAGCTGGGCGGGCTGGATGTTTCCCTGGAGAGCTGGAAGGAAGTGCTGGAGGCGATGGCAAGACTCCCGGAATGAACATGGAACGGAAAACCGGCCTTATGAATAAAAAATATGTTTCCCCGTGTTTCCTGCCCGGCATGCGGCTGGGCAACATCATGTTCACGCTGGCGGCCGCCTGTGCCCACGCCCGTACCGTAGGGGTGGAGTGCCGGGTGCCCTGGGCTTACAATGACGCTTCCCTGATGCTGCGCTCCCGGCTCGGCGGCTGGGTGCTCCCTTCTACGCCGTGCGGCACCAATGAACCTCCATCCTGGCAGGAACCTTCCTTTGCCTATTGTCCGGTTCCCTCCCGCATCCGGACGGGCGGGCTTCGCGGCTACTTCCAGAGCGCGCGGTATTTTGAAGGGCAGGAAGCGTTCATCCGGGCGCTTTTCGCGCCTCTCACCGCGGAGAAGGAGCCCGGCGCCGTTGGCATTCACATCCGGCTTGGGGACTACAGGCGCCTCCGTGACAAGCACCGCATTCTGGACCCTGGTTTCCTGCGGAGGGCCGCAGGGCATTTATCATCCGGGAAGAACCGTCTGGTGCTGTTCAGCGATGAGCCGGACGAGGCGGCAGAGATGCTTGCGCGCGTGCCGGCATTCGGACGCTTTGCGCTGGAAATCGACCGCGGCGCTCCGTGCGAATCCCTCCGCCGCATGACGGCGATGGAGGAACTCGTCATGTCGTGTTCTTCCTTTTCCTGGTGGGGCGCGTGGCTGGGAAATACCCGGAAGGTCATCGTTCCGCGCGACTGGTTTGTCGGCGGTGTGGAAGACTACCGGGATATTTACCTGCCCCATTGGGTAACACTGTAATTCCGCCACGAACCCATACCCGTAAAACAATGAATACGAGAACCGTTACAAGCCTCTGGGTGGGCGGGGAACTTCCCCTGATGTCCGTTCTGTGCATCAAATCGTTCCTGGACCATGGCCATGCTTTCCAGCTTTTCACCTACCGGAATTACGACAATATTCCCGCAGGAACGCTTGTGCGCGATGCGCGGGATATTCTCCCGGAGGAGGCGATTTTCCATGATTCCCACAATAGCCTGGCGCCGTTTTCCGATTGGTTCCGCATGAAATTCCTTTCACAGGAAGGCGGCTTCTGGGTGGATATGGACGTCATCTGCCTGGGTGATGAACTTCCTGCCTCTCCTCTCTGGTTCTGCAGGGAGTGGGCGGAGGTGGTGGCCGTAGGCGCCATGGCCTTTCCTCCCGGTCATTCCGTTCCCGCAACCCTGTGCCGCCTTGCTGAGGATCCGGCGCTCCGCGTCCCCTGGGACTCTCCGGAAGAAGTCCGGGCCAAGGAGGAACTGCTCCGCCGTGTGCCGGATGTCGCCGATCGCCGGCGCCAGGTGCCATGGGGATTTTGCGGCCCCACCGGGATGACGCGCGCGTTGCGCCACTGCGGCCTGTTTGACCGGGCCGCTCCGTCTTCCCACATGTATCCGGTCCCCTGGACGAGATGGCGCGACTGCTACAACGGCAGCATACGCCTTGCCGGGCCGGAATTGTCCAATGCCTGGTGCGTCCACCTCTGGGGAGAGATGGCCAGGCGGGAGCCGGACGCCTGGGAAAATATGAGCCGCAGCAGCATGGCAGGCGAGCTGCTGGACAGGCATCTGCCGGGCCACGCCTGGAAGCCTGCCCCCGGGCCGCGTAAAAAAGTGAATATCCTGGTGGGCATCTGCAGCTGCACAGGCGCGGCGAACCGCCGCAAGGCGTGCCGGGAGACCTGGCTTTCCCATCCTCAGGAGGGTGTGGAATGCAGATTTTTCCTGGGGCGGCGCACTCCTTTGCCCAATGAGCCCGATGTAGTGGCCCTTTGGGTGGAGGACGATTACAGGCACCTGCCCGCCAAGGGGCTCGCCTTTTATCAATATGCCCTGGAACATTATGACTTTGACTGGCTTTTCAAGTGCGACGACGATACCTGGCTGGCGCTTGACCGCCTGGAAAGCCTCTGCGACGGCCGCTATGACCTTGTGGGCGACATGTCCCTGGCGGACAGGGGGTTCCCCAGCGGCGGAGCGGGCTACCTGATGAGCCGGGCGCTTGTGGGGGGCATTGTGGCGCACGGCGGCCGGGTTCCCGCCGTCGGGGCGGAGGACGTCATCTTCGGCCGGCTGGCGCGGGAACTGGGCGCGCGCGTCCATGCCACGCCGCGCCTCTTCCTCAGCCATGCTCCGGCGCCCCACCGCCTGAATGACCAGGTGAGCGCCCATTGGTGCTCTCCGGGCAGGATGCACGGCATTGAGGCCCTTTTCCATGATGAGCCGGTGGCCGTTTATGACGCCGTGCATCCCCATTGGAGGGACGAACTCCTGTTTTTTGCCCGGGGCCGTTTCATGCGCGGCGCCGGCGGCTGCGCCGGGCGCTACGTCCTGCAGGACGGGCTTCTCACGCTGTTCTGGGATGACTGGGCGCCGGAAGCTCTGGAAAAAAACGGCAGCGGATTTTCCCGCGGTCCGTTCTCCCTGACCCCTGCCGCCGGCAGCCGGCAGCTTCCTTTTCCGGAGTCCGTGTCCTGACGGGCATGGCCTCCATTCCCTGTTCTTCCCATCCGTCCGCCGTGGTGCGGCACGGGGAAGGAAGATGAACCAATCCAATCGGCGCCTTTCGCGCCGCAATAAAACAACAATCATCACACAATGTTTACCAACGATCAACAAAATGACGCCCCCTCTTTGAACAGGGGTTCCGCAAACATGATTAACTCCAACCCCGCCGCCGGGTTTCCCGATGCGGCCAGCCAGCCCGGCGCGCCGAGCGCCGCAGCGCCCCTCAATGCCATGTCCACACCCATTCAGCCATACGGCGCGGATTCCGTTATTTATGAGAAATCCGACAACTTCGTTCAGACGTCTGCCGGAGCCGATGTCTTCATGTCTCCAGTCAACGACGCCTTTACCGTCCCGGAAGGCGGGGCCACGGCTGTGGCCAGCCTGACGGTGGATGACTGGGGTAAGCTGACCATTGCCGGCCCGGGCGGCACGTTTGAGCTGGACCTGACCTCCGCCGCCGATGAACCCGGAGAACTGGGAGGCCACCAGGAATGGTCCAAATCAGGCTCCTTTGAGTTATCCGAAGGCACGTACACTCTCTCCATCACGCACCAGAACATTGACATGCCGCACAACGAATACAACCAGTCCGTGTGCAGGTACTCCGTGACGGTGACCGCGCATGGGGACTCCAGCAGCAGTTCAAGCAGTTCGGACACCCCTCCTTCCTCCCTGTCGAGCAGCTCCTCTTCGGACGTGCCGCCGGAGGAAAAGGAAATCTGCTGCCGTTGCGGTACGTGCGCGGACGCGGAAGGCAATGAATACACCATTGCGGCGGAAAAACTGCCGGGTGACCCCGGCGTGGAAATCTGCATGTCCCTGGCCGAATTCCTGGCCAGGGGAGGGGCTTCGGCGCCGTCTCCCGCGGCCTTCAGCCTCCGTTCCGCGGAAAACGCCCGTGAAACGGCGGAAGCCTGCGGCGGCCTGAAATACGTGAGCCCGTGGGCCTGGCGCGCCCATCTGGACGAAACGTCCGGCCTCATCACCATGGTGCCGCCGGCGGGCGCCGCGCTTTACTTCAACGTGCAGGCCGGTTCAGATACGGCCCTGCCTGCGGGCATTTCCCGCAAGCGCGACTTCAGGGTGCAGCTGCTGGATGAAACTCTGGCTCCTGCCGCTTCCGGTGCCCCCGCCTACCTTTCCCTGGTGGACGCGGACGGGCAGAAAATCCGCTTCTCCGCGGAAACCGGCGCTGTGGTCGGCATGACCTCCGCCTCCGGCAGGGTTCTTCTGGCGGAAGACTACTTCCGGAATGTGAACAATACGTATGACCATGAGGGCAGCCTGGTAAGCAGCTACAGCGCCGCGGAGGGGCTGATGCGCACCCGGACTGGAGCGGACGGAGAACTCGTCATGGAATGGTACGCTCCCGCCGCCGTCACGGTCCTGGCCGACGGAACATACGAGGTAACGGGGGAACCTTATAAAACCTCCTCCTTCCTGTCCTCGGAAGAAAACGGCGTGCGGACCACCGTCATCACGCGCCAGCAGCGCGGACTGCCGGCCCACACCATCACCCGTACGGAAGAACCCGGCAGAGTCAGCATCGCCAAAGGCCAGGGGGACGACACCATCATCCGCACCATTGAAACCAACCGCCTCTACGGAGGCCTCTCGGAACGCATTGAGACCGTCAGGGGCATCCACGATGCCGAGCCTGTTTCCTGCAGCCGCAGCGTCAGGCAATACACGGACGGCGGCTGGCTGCTGGTAAGCGAAACGGAAGCCTTCAACACGCCGCTGGCGCGGACGACCTCCTACGAATACAACAGCCAGTACCGCGTCTCCCGGATCAACCGCCCGGACGGAGGCTATACGCGCTATGAATACGACGGCGAAGGACGGGTCACGCTTGAGGCGGCGCCCTGGGCCGGCGGCGGAGAACAGGTAACCCGGACCGAATACGCCGGCCTGCGCTTCTACGACAACCGTCCGGCGCGTGTCGCCGAATCCCGGGTGCTGTCCGACGGCACGGAAATCGAACTGACGGTTGCCGCGTATGCCTATGAGCAGTCTCCCCTCATGGAACGGGTTGTCAAAACCGTGACTGCCGCCGGTTCCAGCCAGGAACAGACAAGCGTGGAAGAAACGTATGGAGAAGCCGCCGCCTATCCCTATGCCGCCGGGCAAATGAAATTCACCCGGGACATTGCCGGAGTGGAAACCTCCTATGATTATGAGGCGGCCGCGGAACACGGCGCCGCGCATAAAAAGACGGCCATCACCAAAGCCGGCGGCGGACTGGTGGCCGGACAGAGCCGCAAGACGGAATCGTTCATTGCCGCCAATGATACGGTGCTTTTTGAGCAGGAAAGCATCTGGGATGGTGAAAACTGGCTGCTGCTCTCAAGCGGCGCCCATGAATACGATGAAGAAGGCCGCCGCACGAAAACCACGCGGGGCAACGGCCGCGTCAGCGTCACGTCCTGGATGTGCTGCGGCAAGCTCTCGGAAACGGACGAAGATGGTGTCCTGACGTCGTACGGTTACAACAGCGCCCACCAGCTGGTGGAAACCATCCGTTCGGAAATCAGCGACGGAGACACGGTCGTTACCCCGGAAACCATCACCACCTACACCCGGGACGCCTCCGGGCGCGCTCTGCAGACGCGCCGGGACAGGGGAGCCATGACCACGACGGAAAGCGTGGAATACGACAGGCTCGGCCGTATCGTCAGGCAAACCGATGTGCTGGGCCGCGTGACGGCGACAGCCTACAGCGAAGACGGCCTTACGGAAACCGTCACGACGCCCTCCGGCGCTACCCTCGTCACGGAATATCATGCCGACGGCTCCGTACTTCATGAATACGGCACGGGACAGCGCGAACGCTGCCATGTCTATGACATCGACAATAACTGTTTGAGGGAAACCGTTACCCTGGCCGGCCAGGCCATCATCCTTTCCCGGACCCTGGTCAACGGCTTCGGACAAAGCGTCGTGCAAGTGACGCCCACGACTGCCGGGTTCCTGTATGACCGTTCCGAATACGATGAACAGGGGCGTCTCATCCGCACATGGAGGGATGCGGGAACGCAGGAGGGGGCCGTCGCCATGGCGCCTGCGCTCTATGAATACGATGCCTTTGGCAACATGACCAGGGAAACGCTCGCCCTGGCGGAGCAGCCCGTTCCGGACAACAGCCCCATCCGGGAATATGCTTTCAGCGTGGAAAACGCGGAGGACGGCGTCTATATGGTGACGGCGCAAACCCGCTACAATGCTGAGGGGCAGCCGCTTGTCTCCGTACGGAAGCAGCTCCTGTCCGAACTCTCCGGAGTTCTGGAAACAAAAGCGGTCATCATAGACGAACGCGGCTTGACTTCGGCGGAATGGACGGAGTATGCTGAAAATACGAAAAGAATCCAAAAGAGCGTTATCCCCTCTTCCAGCGTCACGGCTCAAACGGCGGCGGCGGACGGCTTCATGCTCTCGCAGAAAAACCACGCGGGCATCACGGAGACGGCCGCCCGCGCCTATACGGCCTCGGGCATGACCCTGACCCGCACGGATGGCCGCGGCAACACAACGACGACCCGGACTGACCTGGCTGGTCGGGCCGTCAGCGTGACGGACGCCGCCGGGAATGAAACCGTGACGCAATACGACGCCTGCCACGACCTGGCCGCCGTGGTGACGGACGCGCTGGGAAATACGGTGTGCGCCAGATACGACGCCAGAGGCCGGAAAACGGCCGAATGGGGGACCGGGACGCAGCCCCTGCTCCTGGGCTATGACGAGGCCGACCGCCTGGTGAGCCTGACCACCTTCCGCGCGGCGCAGGAAGGAGACATCGCGGAGGACCCCTCCGATCGCGCGGACGGCGACACCTCCACCTGGAGCTATGACGAAGCCACGGGGCTGGAAACGCGCAAAACGTATGCCGACGGAACGCACGTGGACAAAACCTGGGACGCCTTCAACAGGCTTGCCACGGAAACAAACGCCCGCGGCATCGTGAAGACCTGCACTTACGAACAGGCCCGCGGGCTGCTGGTGGGAATCAGCTACTCGGACGCCACGCCCGGCCAGAGCTTCGCCTACGACCATTTGGGGAATCTGACGCAAATCACTGATGCCGCCGGAACGCGAACCTTAGCCTACAATCTCTACGGAGAACCGGAAACCGACAGCCTTGCGGCAAACGGCATCGCCTGGCAGGTCTCCGAGCGCTATGACGGGCTTGGCCGTCAGGCGGGGTACGAATTAAGCGCGGACGGCCGCCGCGTCCAGCAGACGCACCTGTCCTATGACGGGAAAGGCCGCCTCTCCACCCTCACGGCGGAAGGCATGGAAAGGCCCTTCTCCTGGACTTACTCCGAACAGGGAGGGCTTGTGGAACAACTCGCCTACCCCAACGGCATGACCCGGGTCAACACCTATGAAGACAGCCGCGACCTCCTCTCCGTCATCGACTACCAGAGGCCCGGAAGCGCCAACCCGCCGGCGAGGCACGAATACGACTACGACGCGCTGGGCCGTCCTACCCGGCGCAGGGACACGTGGAACACGGCGGCGCCCAAAACGACGCGTTTGTTCACCTACAACAGCCGTGGCGAACTGGTCGGAGACCAGCTCAGGCCCGGCGGCCGCTTCGGCTATCAGTACGACAACATCGGCAACCGGAAGGAAGCCTTCGAATTCGGCAGCACCACGGACTATGAAACCGATGAACTCAACCGGTATGCGGGCATCGTCAGAAATGGAGGGGAAGCCTTTACACCCCAATACGACGCGGACGGCAACCAGACGCTGGTAAAAACATCCACGGGCATCTGGGAAGTCACCTACAACGCGGAAAACCGGCCCGTGAAATTCGAAAGCGAAGACGGAGGGACAACCGTGGAATGCGCCTACGACTCCATGGGCAGGAGATTCGAGAAAAAAGTGACGGTTGGAGGGACAACGGGCTTCCACGCGCGCTACCTTTACCGTGACTACCTGCAGGTGGCGGAGTGCGACTTGACCGGGGAAACGCCGGTAG
>OFEZ01000019.1_pt1 | contig 112757 bp, 84 predicted proteins | sample 1521241 | NCBI WGS metagenome assembly OFEZ01 (sample SAMEA3504099, study PRJEB24116) | mouse gut metagenome | biome: mouse gut; feature: mouse-associated habitat; material: faeces | place: Denmark | collected 2011
AACTTGTAGTACAATGGATCCAAGTCCAAGAACACAGGTTACATGCATCGAGGCTAGACTACATATTATCATAGTCATCATCATCGTCGTCATCATCGTCATCATCGCTGCCGAATGCGCTCATCGGGGGCTGACCGGCCGATTCGGGATTCATGTCAGTATCCGGAGTGGGTTCCGACTTGAGCATGGCGCGCAGTGTTGACTGCAGTCCGGAATAATCCACGTTTTCTTCCGTGAAGAGGTTTATGAACGCCTCGTTCTGCTGCTGTGATATGTGGAAAATGCCGAGAAGCAGATGCTCGGGGCATACCATATCGCTTTTCATAGCGCTTGCCTCAAGGGCACTGAGCCTGATGGCTCTGTCAGTGCGTGGATCACTGCTCACGGTAGTGACCGGAGTGCTGGGAGCATAGCTCTCTATGTAGTCAGTGAGCCGTCTCTGAAGTTCGGCCACCGGTACACGTGAGATACGTGCTATTGCTGCCGATACTTTAGAACGGGTGTCCTCAAGAAGCAGCGCAAGTACTATTTGCGGAGCTATCGTGGGGCTGTTATATCTGGCTGCTTCCGCCGGGCAGCGTGTAAGCAGTGATTTTAGTTCCGGGGAGAAATTGATTTCCTTCATCTTTGTACCTAATAATGAATGATTAGAATATATGGCAGTGCAATAACTGTGCCAAAGTGCACTAACAGATTTTTAAAAACTATAACAATCTTGATAGTGATAATTGTTCTGTACCTGATTATCCAAGCCAAAGTCAAAAATACGAAAAATAAAATTTACTTGCAAGTCTAAGCCGCCAATGTAAGATTTTTTCATTATCTTTGTATGTTGATAATTGTGGCTGTATCGGGGCTGCGTCCTGCGGTATGGTCTGATAAATCAGAGTAATTAACCAAAACAATATCTTTCGCCAATATGATGGAAGAAGATCGAATATTGAAAATCAATATCGAAAACGAAATGAAGTCGGCATATATCGACTATTCAATGTCGGTAATTGTGTCGCGCGCTCTGCCTGATGTCCGTGACGGACTGAAGCCGGTGCACAGGCGTGTGCTTTATGGGATGAACGAGATGGGCAACACATCTGACCATCCTCATAAAAAGTCAGCCAACTGTGTGGGTGAGGTTATGGGTAAATATCACCCGCACGGCGACTCGTCTATTTACGGTACTGTGGTTCGTCTGGCCCAGGATTGGGCTCTGCGTTATACGCTTGTTGACGGTCACGGCAACTTTGGCTCAGTCGATGGCGACGGAGCCGCAGCAATGCGTTATACCGAGGTGCGTCTGCAGAAAATAGGAGAAGAAATGCTCAGTGATATCAACAGTGACACTGTGGATTTTCAGCCTAACTATGACAACTCCCGTAAGGAACCGGTGGTGCTTCCCACACGCTTCCCTAATCTGCTTGTGAACGGTGCGTCAGGTATTGCTGTGGGTATGGCTACTAATATAGCACCGCATAACCTTACTGAATCCATCAACGCATCAATAGCTCTGCTGGAGAATCCCGAATTGAGCATTGATGACCTTATGCAGCATATCAAAGCTCCTGACTTCCCTACAGGAGGTATAATATATGGATATAATGGTGTGCGCGATGCTTTCATGACTGGGCGCGGACGCATTATTATTCGAGCTAAGGCTGAAATTGAGACTGAGGCCAACCACGAGAATATCATAGTGACCGAAATACCCTACAATGTAAATAAGGCGCTTCTGATATCGTATATTGCTGATCTGGTAAATGAAAAGAAGCTGGATGGCATAGCTGACATCAATGACGAAAGTAACTACAAGGGTATGCGCATTGTCATCAAGCTTCGTAGCGATGCCAACGCCAACGTTGTGCTCAACAAGCTGTATAAGATGACTCAGATGCAGGCGTCATTCAGCGTCAATAATGTGGCGCTCGTCAATGGCCGTCCAAAGACGCTGAATCTTAAAGAGATACTGCAGGCATTCCTTGATCACCGTCATGAAGTGGTGATCCGCCGCACAAAATTCGAACTGCGTAAGGCCCAGGAGCGTGCCCATATCCTCGAAGGCTTGATTGTTGCCTCACAGAATATAGATGAGGTAATACATATTATCAGAGAATCTGATTCAACTGAGAATGCTAAGGAGCGTCTTGCCGAGCGATTCGGACTCACTGATGCGCAGACTACTGCCATCGTGGAGATGAAGCTCAAGCAGATCACACGTCTGGAGCAGGACAAGCTCCATGATGCTTATGAAGCTATTATGGCTGAGATAGCCCGTCTGGAGCTTATCCTTAATGATGAAGGTGAGTGCCGCCGTGTTATACGTGAAGAGCTTGAGGAAGTACGCGATAAGTATGGCGATGAACGCAAGACTACCATTGACTATACCGCCGGCGACTTCAACGCCGAGGATTTCTATGCCGATGACGATATGATAATCACTATATCACATCTTGGATATATCAAGCGTACTCCGTTGGCTGAATTCCGCACACAGAATCGTGGCGGCGTTGGTTCCAAGGGCAGTGACACCCGCGATGAGGATTTCATTGAGCATATCTATCCGGCATCAATGCATAACTATATGCTCTTCTTCACCCGCAAAGGACGCTGTTACTGGCTTAAGGTATATGAAATTCCTGAAGGAGCCAAGAATTCCAAAGGCCGTGCAATCCAGAACCTGCTCAATATCGAGCCGGATGACGCAGTCAATGCATTTATCCGTGTCAAGGGACTTGATGACAACGAATTTGTCACCTCTCACAATCTGGTATTCTGCACAAAGCGCGGTGTCATCAAGAAGACATCGCTTGAGGCATACTCACGTCCTCGCGCCAACGGCGTTAACGCAATCATAATCCGCGAGGATGACCAGCTTATCTCGGTAGAACTTACTGACGGCGATTCGGAAATCATCATGGCTAACCGCAATGGCCGTGCCATCCGATTCCATGAAAGCAAGGTCCGTGAGATGGGACGCGTGTCAACCGGTGTTCGCGGCATGACTCTTGATGATGACAATGACGAGGTAGTAGGTATGATATGCATGAAGCCGTCCGACGAAAACAACGTGTTTGTCATGAGTGAGAACGGCTACGGCAAGCGTTCGCTGCTTGAGGACTACCGTATAACCAATCGTGGTGCAAAGGGCGTTAAGACCATGAATATCACCGATAAGACCGGTTTACTTGTGGCCATTAAGAGCGTCAATGATTCAAATGACCTTGTCATCATTAATAAGAGCGGAATCACTCTGCGCATATCGCTGGCTGATATCAGAGTGCAGGGTCGTGCCACTCAGGGCGTGAAGGTGATAAACCTTGACAAGCGCGGCGATGTTATAGCATCGGTATGCTGTGTGGATTCAGATCCGGAAGAGGCTGTTGAGGCTGAAACCGTTGCCGACGATGCTGAGAATATCGCAGATGAGGCAATTGAATCGACAGAAACTTCGGTTGACGGTGACAATGACTCAGTAGAGAATAACGAATAAAATAACCCTAACATAATTTATCATGAGAAAGTCAATTCTTTTAGGAGCATGTCTTTTAGGCGGACTGCTCGCTTCAGCGCAGACCTCAGTGGTCAAGGACGTTGAACATCAACTCAAAGGAGGCACTCCTGACTATGCCGCTGCAATGAAAAACATTCAACCGGCTCTTACAAATCCTGAAACTTCAGGAATCTACACACCCTGGTATCTTGCCGGCAAAGCCGGATTCGGCATGTACGATGACCTGTACAAGAAAGAAATGGTTCAGGGCCAGATTTCAAACGATGAAAAGAAAGCTGCCGGTCATGCCGTAATGGATGCCGTAGGCTATTTCAAGAAAGGTATTACCCTTCCAGATGAAAAGGGCAAGACACCGAATAAAAAAGCTAAGGAGATGACAAAGCGCCTTTCAGAAGCTTACAAGGACCTCTATCGTTCAGGATTCTGGTTGATTCAGGCTCAGGATTATCCAGGTGCTTATGATGCTTGGGAAATGTACTGTCAGCTTCCCCAGGATGCTCAGCTCGGCAAGGATGCTCCTACTGCCGACCATGACACCATCGTTGGTCAGACTAACTTCTATCAGGCTCTCGCAGCTTTCTATAATCAGAAGTATGAACCCGCTGTAGCAAAGGTTCGTGAGGCCATGAAGCGCGGTTTCTCTAACGTTGACCTTTATCGCGTAGGTCTGCAGTCAGCTTCTGAAGCACGTGACACCACAGCTCTCATTGAATTTGCTGAAGCCGGTAACCGCGACTTCGGTTCACAGGAGATTGCGTTCATCGGGACTCTTATCAATCTGCAGCTTGCCAAGAACGAATATGCTAAGTGCCATCAGTATGTCAACGAGGCTCTTGAACAGACTCCTGCTGACAGCACCAAGTTCCGTGCTCAGCTTATCACTGTAAGAGGTGCTGTGTATGATCAGGAAGGCAATGAAGCAAAGGCTCTCGAAGCATTCAATGAAGCTCTGAGCCTTGATCCCAACTATGCACGCGCATATCTTCTGAAGGGCAACAGCATCTATCAGGCAGCTGCTAAGGCTGACGAAGCCAGCTCATCAACTGTCCTTTCTGAAGATGTGAAGAATCAGTTCCTTGAAGCAGCCAAGCTCTTTGAGCGTGCTTACGAACTTGCGCCTGATGAAATGACTCAGATTCCCAATGTCCTTTATCGCCTGTACTATCATCTCGGCCAGGGTTACGAGGCCGATGCTGAGAAGTGGCAGAACATGTAATCAGTCAAAACAATTAAGATACAGGTCCATCGGAACATTTCCGATGGACTTGTTTTTTATAGGGGTAATCCCTAACTTTGTGGTGATCTGATTAAAAACAACTATGGCCCGACTTAATGATTTCTTTACCAGGATAGACTTATCGATACTTACTGACTATGCGGTGAAAAATGGACGTATTGTAAAGTATTCACGAGGGGAAGTGCTATGCCGTGAGGGCGAAATATGCCGCTACATTGGTATTGTGAGGTCGGGGTATTTCAAATTTGTATCATTAGGATTCAAGGGGGAAGAGTGTGTTACAGGTTTCTCTTTCGAAGGTGAGGCTGTATTGGATTATGTACAATCCTTTCTTCAGAATTCACCGTCATTGACATCTATAGTAGCCGGATCTGATGCAGAGATCGTTCAGGTGCCTCTTGCCGATTTACGTAATTATCTGCTTGAAGATGAACCTGATTTTATAGTGAAGACTTCCGCTGTATTGCTGCAGGAAGCGTATCGGAGGTACATTGACCTTTATATAAAGACTCCTGCCCGGCGTTATGCTGAGTTGTGTGAACGGTGTCATGAAAGCGTGAGTATTATTCCATTACAGGAGATAGCCTCGTATCTCACTATTTCACGCAGGCAATTGCACCGTATCCGAGGGGAGAGGTGATATTTTTTCGTGGATGGGACAAATGTCACATCCGAAGTGATATATTTTTCATATATTAGCACGCGAATCAATCTTTGTTTAAATTCTTGCCTTATGAAGCGTCTGTTCTTTTTGTTTAGTTTGCTTATTGCGTGTGTCCTGACTGCTGTCTGTGCAGAAAAGCCTGTGGAGTATTTCTCGGTTGGTAATCCCATTAAATACTGTGGTGATAAATACTATTTTGCATGGAGCAGTAATCCTGTAGACCATTATTTTGTTCAGGAATATCTGCCTGAAGGGGAAACGTTCGACAATTACAAGCGGATGTTTACTGTAAGTGTTCTTATGGTCAATCTGAATCCGGTGGATGCTATAAAGGCTAAGATGGCGGAGCTTGATGAACGCAAGAAAAATGATCCGGTGACTAACTATCTCGTCGCTGAGAATGACGGTGATTATATCCTGGAATTTTTGGTGAGCGACAGCAATGGTGATGAGATGAACTGTGTGGAGCTCGACATTCACTATTATAGTCAGAAGCAGATATTCGGTCGGAAGGTTTCGGTGCTATATTTTTATTCCGAACGGGCGTATGGCGATGATATCACGCCGTTTATAAAGTCTATCCCTGAGAAGCGGGCGAAATTGTATGAGGGAATGACAAAACTTGATCTTATGCCAAAATTTGAGCGGAAGTAACTGACGCGTCATACGGATACGGGGGTGATAGGTATGACAGTAAAGGAATTGAAGAAATTAGTTGCCGATACACGCAGAGCTGTAGGTCGGGAATATGGATTCCGTCAAAGCGCCTACATCAATTTTAAGGTATCGGATGGCTACTTTTTCTGTCTTACTTTTTCGTGGAGCGAGGTCTATCTCACGGTTAAACCTATGTATGCCGATGAATTATGGTGGAATATTTGGGATGCCGCAGAAAACAATAAAGCGCCATTGAGCCTGCGCGGAACCGGTGCGTATGCTTTGTCAGGGCAGACTATAGAGCATTTCTCAGCATTCGGCGATGGTCGGGAATATACCCCGGAGGAAATCCGTGGTATAATCTTACGAATTTTTAAGGATGCATCCGATCAGATTGGAGCATTCCTGCAATCCAATCCTGACGCTGACAGCTTCTATCCGGAAGAGGATAAGATGTATCACGACCCTGACCGGCTTCTGTATATAATGGCCCTTATTCATAATGGGAGGGTCAAGGATGCGGAATCGATAATTAAGTCGGCCCGTAAGTCAAAGCACAAGTGCATGTATACGAGCGGTCTTTTTGAGGATAGCTATACCTATATTCTCCGATGGTGTCGCAAGCGCAACTTATTGGGGTGTGTACGCTTGAAAGTCCATAGTCTGCTAAACTCAGTTGGGCGACGTTTGATGCTTGGCGATAATAGAATAGCGCCAAAGCGGCGACGTGATGCAAGAAAGGTGAATCGTAGGCCTTGGTATCATCGACTTCCCGAATGGGCCTATTGGGTCCTGTCTGCTCCGATATGGCTCCCTTTGGGGGTGTATTTTATTGACCTACATAAGCGTACCATTTATGTTGTCCCTGATTGGGTGTTGCTGATGCTTCCTGTAGCCTTTATGCTGCTGTTCCTGTGGGTGTTTATCAGGAGCCAATCAAGGCTGAAGGATATACTGAAAGTGGCCTTTCTTCCGATAATTGTCGGATGGACTGTAGGATTTTTAACCACATTGGTTTTAATATGTATCTTTGATGGACTGAACAGATTGTTTGCTGAGAGGACGGTTATTGCAACAGAAGGGATTGTGACCGCCAGAAAATTGCGTCATGAAGCACATGGCCGATATGATCTGAGCTATTATTACACCATTGTGATGTTGCCCGAAGAGAGGCGTAGCATGCTGATTGACGATCATGATTTATATAATACTCCGGCGGGAGAAAAAGTCGGAATTCAATATCGTAAAGGGGCTTTCGGGTGTGATGTAATCGATAATATATCCTATCGTAAAGCTGCTGATTGAATTGATATAATTTTGTGTCCACCTTCGTAGCGGCCACCTTTATCAGCTTCTGGAGCATCAGCTCGCCGGTGCGGAGCTGATTGGACGTCATCACATCCATCAGCTTCTCCACAGCCTTGTTCACATCGCGCATCGCCAGGGCGTTGCTTATCGCCGACTGTACCCTCTGCTCCTCCTCGGCGTTCATATCCTGAAGCATGCGGTGCCGCATCATCGTCTGCACCAGATCCGTCAGGCGCTTCACGCGTGCGCGGTCATACTCCTTCTGCCCCGTCAGGGAGCGGCGCAGGTCGCTCAGGCGGGCGTTCGTGCCGCGCACGGCGGCATCAAGCGCCCCCATGTCGCTCCGGAATCGCGCCGCAAGCGCTATCTTGGCGTTGAGCACCCTGTCCTGCAGTTGTTCGGAATCTCCGAACATCTCATCGCCCTGCCGCAGCAGAACATCCGCGTCCTCTTCATCGTTATAATTCTGCTCCTCAATAGCGGGATTCTCAAAGTTTTCCACTATCTTTGCAGCATTATCAAGGGTTTCACTGGCGATTGCCTGCGAATTTGATTTCGCTGAGGACAGCCACTGAAGCCCTTTGGTTTTGTCAGCCCACGCAAGTGTCCCATTCTCCACTATCGGCAATATTACATTTTCAGCCTCGCGCCCGTGTACAGTAAGAATGTCGTTGACTTCCATCACTACATGCCCGAGCTGTTTGTTTGCGCCTACAGCTACAGCTACAAAAATATTCTCCCCTTTTTCGCTTTGGAGTTCGGTAAGCATACTCACAGTGCTGTCATTGCTCTTGAATACGAATATCGGTCTTGACATTGCCTCAGGCAAGTTCTTCAACTCACCGGTAGTCAGATTATGTTTCTTACGTGATTTTGACAATACCTTCTGGCGTAATATGACAGGAAGTTCAGGCAAGAACCTACGCATTATCCCGGCAGGCATTCCGGCATCTATCTGTTCCGATGCAGGCAATTTGCCATTGTCCCACTCTTCGAGCTGCTGATTGAAGCGGCGGTTTGTTTCGCGCAGCCGGGCTGCCTCAGCCTGCGAGCGTGGTGTCGCCTGTGCTGCCTCGGCAAACTCTCCCACCTTCAGGTTCTGCTGCATCGCGATATCTTCAGCAGCGCCCATCATGCTCTGCGACGATTCGGTCAGGTTGCGGTAGCTGCGCCACAGCAAGTATCGCATTTCGTTGTCGCTTACAGCAACATCTATCCCGGCAGCACGGAGTGCGGAGCGTAGCATCCGCTTCATCTTGCTCCACCATCCGCGGTCAGCCTCCATAAACGAGCCATCCTCGGCCATCTCCGCCAGATACTCCTCGGTAGCCGTGCGGAAGTCCCATCCCATGCGTGCCGCTTTCTGAGCTATGCGCCGGCGCACGCTCTCCGGAGCCTTGGCATACAGGCTGTCGAGCATCTGTGTAAATCGCTCTCCGAGCAGCTTCCGCAGCCCGTGGTGCCCTACAGCCTCATGAAGCAGCGTGCTCCGGGCGTCCTCCACGCTCAGGTTGTTTGAGAGCACTATTTTTATCTTGCCTGTGCGGCGGTTGTAGAATCCCTTTGCGTTGCGGCGTCTGCCGGTCAGGGTCGAAGCATCTTCCAGAATATCCACATTGTCGAGTCCCATCTCAGCGGCAAGCTCCGTTACCTCCTGCCGCATCCGTTCCTGCTCGGCGGCAGCCTCACGTGCCGTTGTCAGCTCCGAATTCCATGCCTCCTCTATGGCCTTAGCCTCAGAAGAGCCATCGCGCATCAGCTCCTCATCCTCACGTTGATTTAGTTCAGAACTTGCACGTTCAAAAAATTGTTGTAACTTTGTATCAACAATACCGTCATTGGTCCCTCTCGCCCGAGTAGTTATCGGTAGCGACAAACCATTGGCGGTATTTTCGTACACATCCACCTGCGTTACCATGAATGAATGTGTTCCGGCAGTAGATTTCTCACTACTCTGTACCGTTGTCCGGACATAATATTCCTTGCCATTGAGAGCCACCTTGCCGACGTAGTTGTCAAAAGCGTCTACATTCGGATGCGCCTTATGCACCGTCCCATCCGGACGAACAGTTCCTCCGAGGTTATCCTTTTCAGAATAGGCAAGCACCGACTGCTCCAGCACCTCATCAAGCACCGGCACTATCTGCCCGAATAGGCCGCCGTTCTTATATATCTTCTTAAACGCGCTGTGGTAAAACTCCACCTCACGCCCGTCTTTCTTAACCGTAGGCAGCTTGCGGTACACCTCCTGAAGTTCTGACTTGCTCATGTTGTTGTGCCCAATCTCAATCGGCTCCAACGCCTGTATGGCCAGCAGACGCTCCCCATCAGTCAGCTCCTTGCCTGCCGGGGACGCTTCATACTCCGCATTTTCCTCGCCCATCAGTCCGGCGTTGTAAGCCGATTTGTAGCCAAGGCTGTTGCTTACCTGCAGCGCATCCAGCACCTGCACTTCATGCCCGCGCCTCTTTATAAGGTCAGTCAGGTGGCGTATGCCGTCAAGCTTCACGTTGCCGTACGGCACTACTGAGCGCCCTCCGAACCGCACCGCATCATCCACAAGCTGGTCGGCAAGGTCATACAGACTGTCCGTGTACGATTGGTAGGGGGTGTGTATGTTGCCTACTACATGGTTGGCATTGTCAAGAATCAGGAAGCTTATCTTTCCTCGCTCACCCAGACGGTGCGATGACAGGAACGCGGCGATATCCTCGGCGCTGCGCACCGTCATCACGTCGTTCAGGTCATAGTCCGGAGAGAACACATGCCTGTCAAACCGGCGCACTTTCACCGGCACCATGTTCCCGTCAGACTGCTTCTTCTCCCTCACCCCTTTCTCCGATGCATCAAACACGCCATAGCGCCCTGAGCGCAGGTCAATGATAATAGACTCCTGCAGCACGCCTCCACCGAGCATGCTGTCAAGCTTGCGGTGCGACTGCTGGTCCTGCGTGCTCGGATTGAGGTTGCCGCTCGGATGGTTATGTACGAAATACACCTTGTCGGCCCCGTATGCCTTTACGGCGGCATACACCGCCTGCATATCTGCCATCGTGCCGTTTATAGTACCCATCCCTATGTGCATCACAGTAGGGCGCCCATCCTTTACCAGCACCGCAAACGCATTCTCTTTCGAGTAATCCTCAAGAGAGCGGAATATGTAGGCCACATCATCGATGCTCTCAATCCGTTCGGCGCCTGTGAATCCGAACTCGCCTGTCTGTGAGAACTTGCGTTCCACATGCGTGAACTCGCCATCCTGCAGGGTTCTCAGCCCACCCATGCTCTCATATTCCACCGTCTGGCCGGCCGCGGTTTTCATAGCGCCCCTCTGCGGCTCTGCCTCCGAATCCAGCCATGCCTGCGCCTCCTTCTGCACCTCTTCGGCTGTGGCGGCAGCATTGGCACGGCGCTGCTCGCCCATGCTCCGTTGCGTCATAGCCAGAGTCACCTCCGCCCGCACCTGCGCTGCCATGTCGCGTGCCGCCGCCTTGGCGTCCGCCTGACTGCTGCCCTGGCTGCGGTAATACTCCTGCAGCTGCTTCTCCAACCGCACACCGGCCTCAGTGAGCACCTGCTCCATCTGCTGCTCCTGCTCGGCGTCCTGCTGCTGTTCCTGCATCTGTTGCATCTGCTGCAGTCCATCGGCAAGCTGCTGTGCATAGCTGTCAATAGCAGCATTGGCCTCCTCGGCGGCATCAATGTCCGGACCATTGGCCGGCGCATGATCACGTTTGAAGTCCACCGAAGTATTAAGCTCCGCCATCAGCGAACCTTGCGCTCCCGCCATGCCAAACAGACTCGGATGACTCTGCATCACCCTGCGCTTGCCGCGCGAGTACTGCACCTGCTCCGCCTCATGCCTTGCAGCCGTCCCCGGAGCATATTGGCCTTCATCCTCGCCGGTCCACGCGATTTCATCCACGCTCACCTGTTTCTCAAACACCCTTCCGCCGCCGGCATAATCCTCCGCGTTCATTCGGCTTGGAGTTACAAATACGCCCGCCTCAATCGGCTTCGAGCTATAGATGGTTATTGTGCCATCCTCCTTAGCCTGACGCAGCATATCAATATCCATATCAGGATAAGTAAGGTCGCCATATTCATCCCATGCCTTCTCAGCCTCGGCAAGCACCTCGTCAAAGGTCATCACATCCTTACGCCCTCTTACGCCTCTATGGTAATCATCGAGCATCGGATTAGCCTCTGTCACCACACGCGCCTGCTCGCCACGTCTGATCTCAGTGTTCGGGTTCATCCCCGCGGCAAGGTCACGCAGCGGCATGGCGTTGAACTGCTCCAAGGTCAGAGCGCTGAGGTCGCGTCCGCTCCATCGCTCCAACGTGCCCTTCAGCGAGGCGAACATATCGCGCAGCCACTCCTTCAGCTGTTCCCTCAGCGTCACAGCCTCAGCAACCTTCATCGCCCCCTCAGCCCGGGCCTCCTCCACCATGCGTTCCATAGTTTCGGCGCCCTGCTGCCCGGTCAGGCGTGCATGCACCTCACTGGCCACAGCATCCTCGTCCGCCGCGATATCGGCATAGTTGGGGTCCTCGACGACCTCCTTCCACGCCGGCGTCTGCTTCATCAGCTCCATGCCGCGCTCCCACAGCTCCGGATTCTCCTTGCGTACCATCGCATCCCACAGATGCGTGTATTCATGCAGGGGAGTTTCCGGATTCATCGCATCGCGGTTCAGGAACACCTTCCCGCCTACGGTCCAGCCATATACCTCACCCCGCGCCGTCCGCAAGAACCGCACCTGCTCCGATATCTCCATATCGCTCTCTTGGAATATCACATAATTCTTCTTGCCGTCAGAGCGTCCGCCGTTGAAATAATCGGCCGGGTATCGGATTCCTGTAAGCCCGGCATCCGAAAGCAGCTCACTCGCCTCGCGTGGTGAGCCGGTGCGCTCAGTCAGCCATTCATACAGGCTCTCTCCGCTTGAAAAGTGGAAGTCCTCCGGGTCAATAACCTCGTCATCAAGCTCCCGCAGTACACCCTGCAGCATCTCCTGCGACGGAGATTCCTCCCAGTCAAGATAATTGCTGCCGGTATCATCTGGGATATCCACTGTATACAGGAACCTCACTTTCTCATTGCTTATGCGCTCTCCCTCATCCTCAAGCTCCCTCTGGATTTCTCCCTCAAGCTCGTATCTGAATGACTGCAGGTCCTCCTCCATATCCTCTATATCGTAGCCCTTCTGACGCATATAATCCTTATACGCATCGAACAGTGCTTCGTCAGTTACAGAAGGGTCAAAGCGGAAGCTGCCGTCCATATCCATCTCAAAGTCAATACCCTTGTGCCTGCCGATATTCTTTTCAAAATAGTCAGTCATGCGTTCAAAGTATTCATCAATTGAAATCTCCACTACATTATGGGAAGTTTCCTCAGCATAGGTTCTGCCTATGCCTTCTACCTCGGTCACATAGCCTCCCCATCCGAAAGCCTGGTTCCCTTCGCCCTCACCCATGTAGCTGAAGTCAAACTCCTCGAAGTCAGCCCCCGTCCCATGGTATGTACGTATGGAGAACTGCGGATTCCTGTCGCTTTCTATTGCAATACGTGCATCTTTTTGTATCTTTGCAACGTCTGTGCTGAGGATAGCGTTTTGGACGTGTGTATCAGGGACGGCTGTTTTATGCCGGGCATTGATAGCCTCAGATGACATTTCAGCCCACATGGTTATGGTTTCCATATCATCAGGGCTGTTTTTGTATTCTTTTTCAACGACCACAATATAGCCATTGCTGAGGTTCTTATAAAACCTTACAGACTCACGTCCGGACGCATCCATACTGGCTTTCTCTATCCTGTCCGGAGCTATCATGATATAGGGAATTAGTAGAAGATCTTCCTTCCTAATCGGAATGCTACCTTCAGTTAATTTGGCACCATTCTCACCATGATTCCTCAATATGTGCGCCAAGCTGTTTGCCGTGATATTGTGTGAGTCAAAATCACGTCCCATAACTCGTCTGACCATTACCATTGTCCTGCCGGGCAGTTGTAGAGTAAACTTTACACCCCGCTTCCCATTGGCAATCCAATCCTTAATTCTGCTGACAGCTTGCTCCAGCGATTTCTGAGTAGCACTTGTTATATTGTTGCCTTCATTAGCCTGCCGTGCATTCTTTTGAGCTGAGATTTCGTTGCCAGGAGTTTTTTTCTCTCCGAGCATCGCCTGCGCCTGCTCATCGCTTACCTCCTCCACGGCAATGCCGGCATCCTCAAGCATCCCTTTTGTAGCCTCATATACGGTGTGCCCCTCGGCAGTCTGGCGTGCGCCCTCAGCTGCATGCAGGCGGGCAGGGGAGTCGTCCTGCTTCCCGGCACGATCACGCGCCATCAGCATCTGCCGCAGCTTCAGCTTGAACTCCTTGGCGGCCTCCTTCTCAAGATGTTCATCGGCCATAGCGTCAAGACGCTGCAGCGCCCCCTCGCTCACTGACCATCCCGTCTGTGCGCTTATCGGAGTGTATGTAGTGCCCAGTTCACCGTTTATCTGTGCTATCACGTCGTTCAGTTCCCGCTGCAGCATCTCGGCCCCTAAGGCAGGATTCTCCTCAATCATGCGTGCGCGGCGCTGTTCATAGAGCTTTCGCTTGCGCTCAGCCGGCACGGCATTCTCCATACATGTACGCATGGTCCAGGCCATCTGCGTTGACAGCCCCATCCGGCCCACCTGCGCCGTGAACGCATCGCGTATCCCTAACAGCTCCTTGTCCGTAGCCTCGTCAAGCAGCTTCTCAAACTGCTGTGTGGCATCCCTGATCTGCTCCTCCGTTGGGGCCTCGAAGCGGCTCACCCTCTTGCCGCGCTCCTGTTCTATGGTAGGCGCGGGCCACGCCTCCATCACGCTGCGCATCACATCGCCCAGACGCCCGGCAAACGCAGCATCTCCGGCCTCTCTGTTCCTGAACCGTGCATATTCGGCCGCAGGCTTTGTCTTACGTTTGGACGAATCAATCCATTTCTTGAACTCATCCTTGCTGAAGCCTGTCACCTCTATGCGTCGGGTATTCTCCCATCCCTTTTCATAGTTCGACAGATAAGCCCGGCGAGCCTCTTCAGCTGAGGCAAAGCCGTACATCACCTTATGCTCATCAAAAGAACCGTCCGTATTGTACTGGTCCACGACAAACACTTCACCCTGCTCAGGGTTGTCACTGAGGAACACGTCAATATGGTCACCATCCTTACTTTCCGTACCGCGGATATACCCGTACGTGTGGTGCATGGTGCTCTCCCACTCTTTGCCGGAAGCATCCCTGCCTCGTCTTACAGAGCCTTTAGGCTGCTCAATCGTAACCTCCAGCCCGTCAATCCTGACATGCCCCTTCTTGTAGTTGCCCGCCTCCTTCTGGGCATCGGTAGGCTCGGTATTCACCCGGCTCTCCGCTTCAGCGATACGCTGCTGCGTGGTGTTGCCGTCAGCCCCGGCCTCTACCTGTTCTGCTGCCTGTGCAGCCGTGCCATTGTCAGCACGCGTGCCGCCAGTCTGCGCGGGTCCTCCTTCAGCAGCTTCTGCGCCTCCTCGCCGGTCAGCAGCCTGTTCCGGATGCAATACCTCAGAGCCTCCTTCACCTGATTCTGTTTCTCCTGTCTGTTCTGTTCCATTTTGGTCCTGTCTTTCTATTAACAACGCGGTTTCCTCCGCAATTATTTCATCATATTCCCTGAGTTGCTCCTCCGACAGCTGCATATCCTCCAGCTCCTGATAAGCCTGCTCCTCCGCCTCGGCATACTCCTGAGGCGTCATATGGAAGTTACGTTGATACCAGATTTCCCGTTCATACTCCTCGTCTACCGGGCCCTCCTCCATCAGTCGCTCGTTCTCCTCGCGGTGACGCTGGTACTCAAGCGCCCTTTCGTAAAGCGAGCGCGATGTCGGGTTGCGGAACAGCGCCTCGATGACGGCATTCCGCACATCCTGGTCCGTATATTCGCGTGTGTTGAATGGCAGATTCGGGTCGCCGAGCATACCCTCCCACAGTTCATGTATGAACCGTGCGAACGATACCCCGTTCTTATCCGATATCATCCAGCGGTGGTCCTTCTTCTCGCTCATGTCCGGACGTCCGTACAGCTCAGCGGCCATGTTGCCTTTGCCGCTCCACTTCACACGCCGTGGCGGATTTGACAGCGAGCGCACCACCCATTCGTCGAAGCTCTGCGGTGGTCCCCAGTTATCATACATTCTGCCATACTGAGCCGGCCCCTGCGCCTTATCCTCCCGTTCATGGCGGGCCTTGGTGCGTTCATCCCGCGTGTCCGCCTCGCGCACATCGTCCATCCATTGGTTGAAAGCCCCTTCTACCTCGGCTATTTTCTTATTGGCAGGTTTGGAAGCCTCCTCTGCGGCCTCAGCCTCCGCCTGTGCACGGCGCTGCTCAATCTCCTGCTGTTCCTTGCGCCCGGCTTCCTTGCGGGCCGCCTCTTCGGCCGCTTCCTCCTCGCGTCGTCGGGCCAGATGCTCAGCGCCGCGTGCATTACGCTCCTGAAGTTCGCGCTCCGCCTGCTCCTGCTCCGCTTTCCGCGCCTCCTCCTCTCTGCGTTTAGCCTCCTCGGCACGTCGCTGTGGAGTGGCCGCTATCTCCTGCCACTTCTTCAGACGCTCCTCCGCCTCAGCTTTCTGTGCCTGATATGACGCCTCAGCACGCCTGTTTGCCTCTTCAGCTCTTCTGTGCGCCTCTTTCATCGCGGCCACGTCGCCGCTCAGCTTCGGAGTCACCGGCTTAGGTTGATTCTTTTTCAGAGCCTCCAGAGTCGCATTGGCCTGACGCAGTTGAGCCGTCGCTATCTTCGCTGCGGCCTGCGGGTCATTCTCCATATATTCCACAAGTCCATCCCATGCAGTGTCGGTGTCGGGCGCCGCCTCGAACGCAGGAGCCCCTTTTTCATCAGCAGGTATCCTCGACAAAGCCGACTCTGCGCCGCTCGGTGAACTTTCAGCGTCATTCTCTTGTTTATCAGTAGAATTAGCATTATCTTTGCTGTCAGAAGTCTTGGAAGAATCCCCGCTGGTGACGGTTGCACCCTCGTATTGGCCGTGATTAACTTCAGCAGTTTCGGTGCTTGAACTGCTTCCAATGGTGGGTAAGGATGAGACTACCCTTTTATTGCGCGAGTATCTTTCTCTGAAGATGCCCGCGCTATTTACATTCCAATATGTTCCGTCATTTGAAAGTTGGATGAACAATGTGTTATTGCGGCCGTCTGAGACTTCAAGAAGATATGTCTGGCTCTCTCCATAAGAATTTCCTTCTCTTATGGTTTCGTAATTCCTCGCCACATTCTCAACAAACTCTTCAACGCTTGCGTATCCGGCATTCCTGATTTGCTCACCATGGCCGGCTTCAATATGGGCCAATCCGTACCCATGGTTTTTACCATCCGTGCCTTTTTTGTTTTCGCCAATGCTAAGGCGTATAGGAGCCTCTGCCAAACCTGTTTCAGCACCAATAAATCCAAATGTTGTGGTGCCGTCTTTCGCGAGTACTAATGGTTTACCATATTCATCCTTTTCCTCTTTTGAAATATTGGCGATTTTGTCTTGAGTGTCTTTTCGTTCTATTGCGGAGTCGCCCTGCACTTGCTTCCTGCCGCTCAGTGCGTCAAGTTCTGCCGGTGTGAGCCGGTGGCTGACCTCGCCGCCTATCGGTTGCGATGTTGTCACCCGCATATACCCGTCGCTGTCAGGAAGCGCCGTTACCGTGGCCTCCATCTCTCCCGCACCGGGCACATTTATCTTCACAGTGTCATTCACCTTATACCCTCCGGCACTCGGCTCCGCCTCCGGCGCTTCGCCCTCCTCAGCGGCCTCTCCCTGCTCCTCAGTATTATTCTCTGCAAATGGGTCATCCGGCAACAAGGAACTGTCAATGGGGATGAAGCCATCGTCCGAACTGTTATCCGATACCTCCTCATCGACCGCCTCTCCCTGCTGCGCCTGCTGTATCGCACGCTGCCGTGCCGCATCGTCGGCCATCTGCTGCACCGTGCTCTGCTCTATGTCGGTACGGCTGCCATCCTCAAATTCCACAGTCACAAGCCCCTCTATCGGCGTGCCCTGCTTGTCAACCGCCGGCCCTACCACCGTCACCTGCGTAGGTAGTCATAATTTTTTTGTAAGTTATTTGTAAGTTTTTTGGGCTAAAACGGCACGGAAAACGTGTACGTCCGTGTACGATTGCCTCTCACAGGCCACTTTATAAAAGACTCACTTTCAGTGTGTTCTGCTGGTAATCAGCGGGTTGCATCCGTAAAAATGCAAAAAAATTGATTGTCTCCCGACAACCAATCTTGTTAACCTTAAATCTAATACCATGAAAAACACATTGCAAATGTAGGAACATTCTGGTTATGGTGCAATAGTTTTGAGAATAAATTGCAGTTGATTTAACATTAATTTGCGTTGTGGTGCGCCCTTTGGAGGTTTTGTTGTGGCAATTTGCTTGAAAAGGCATGATGTCGTAGCAAAATGACAAATAGTTATATATGAAGATATGAATATATTCCGATAGCTCCGTTAACACACATTAACTAATGGCGATTGTCATAAAATTCTTCTTATTTTTTTATTCAGCTACAGCGGAATAGCAAAATTAAGGGAACTGTTTTTTCCTTAATGATTTATCACTAAATTTGTAGCATGAAAAACCTTAAAAGTGCATTAGGTATATTTTTGGCTGTTGCATCACCTGTCATAGCCCATGCTTCTGTTGGCGATCTGCTGCCACAACCTAAATTTATAGAGACTACCGGGAAACAAGCTTTTTGTCTTAACCGTCCTATTTCCATTATCGGGGAGCGTCCGGATTCGATGATGACTCTGTTTGTGGAGCAAGCAGCACATACCTCCGGAGGCAAATGTAAAAGCCGTGGATATATATCGGTGTCAATTGTCGATAGTATTCCTGGTGCGTATGATTACAATTTGGCCGGATTTCCTGCGGAGGCTTATTCTATAGATATCGCAGGCGATACTATATATGTAAAGTCTGTCGATGCAGTAGGTGTTAAACGTGCAGCATCCACTTTGATGCAGTTGGCATTGAATTCGGACAAGATACCTGCTCTGGAGATTCGCGACTGGCCTGCATTCAAGCTTCGTGGATTCATGCATGATGTGGGGCGTTCGTTTATCTCTATAGATGAGATCAAGAAGGAGATTGATCTGCTTGCACGCTTCAAGGTGAACACATTCCACTGGCATCTTACCGAGAATCAGGCATGGCGTTTTGCTATCGATGAATTTCCGGCTCTGACGGCCGATGCATCATTTACGCGTTTCCCCGGTAAATATTATACTCCCCAACAGGCTCGCGAGCTGGAACGGTATGCTTACGAGCGTGGAATCACCATAATTCCGGAGATTGACATGCCGGGGCATAGTGCCGCGTTTACAAGAGCCATGGGGCATAACATGCAGACGGATGAAGGCATATCGGAACTCTATACCATTCTTGAAGCTACGGCCAAGGCATTCCCGCTTGCTCCGTATATTCATATAGGTGGCGATGAAGTGGCCATTACATATCCTGGATTTCTGGAGCTGATGATTGACAAAGTACATTCATTAGGGAAAAAAGTAGTGGTATGGAATCCAATCCATGGTGTTGACCTGAAGAAGCTGAAGGGTATCGACATGACCCAGATGTGGGGTACTGCCGGACGTAAGGTTGAGGGTGTTCCCAATATTGATTGCCGTTATAATTACACTAACCATTTTGATATTTTTTCTGATAACGAAGCTATTCACAACTCGTCCATCTATTATGTTCCGGAGGGAAATTCTGATGTGGCAGGTACAATATCGGCATGTTGGAATGACCGCAAGTTGCCGGGTGAAATGGATATCATACGTCAGAATAATATGATTGCCAATATTCTGGCATCAGCCGACAGGGCTTGGATAGGCGGAGGCGACGAGTATATAGAAAAGGCCGGTACCGTTGTCAAACCAGGTACCGAACGCCACCAACAGCTGAAAGACTGGGAGGAGCGTTTCCTTACCTACAAGGACTCATGGCTTAAAGACGAGCCTATACCTTACGTACGTCAGGGTAATGTGGTTTGGCGTGTGGCCGGTCCGTTTGAAAATGGTGGCGATGCTGATGCCTCGTTCTGGCCTGAGCAGACTTTAGAAGGTCAGGACACAACATTGATCAATGATGTTGTAGGCGCCGGAGTATATCTGCGGCATGTATGGGGCGGAATTGTGCCCGCTCTATATGGAAATATCAATCCGGGTAATACGGCATACGCCTGGACATGGGTATATTCTCCCAAGGATATTGATGCAGGAGCATTAGTTGAATTCCAGAATTACAGCCGATCTGAACGCGATTTGGCTCCTGAGAATGGACAGTGGGATCGAAAAGGTTCACGAATATGGATTAACGACAAGGAACTGCAGGCTCCGCAGTGGTTCAACAGTGGCCTGACGGTTAATAATGAATCACTTCTGCTTAATGAAAATGCATCGGCCCGGCCTCCGGTGCCTGTTCATCTGAATAAGGGATGGAACAAGGTATTCATAAAGCTTCCGTATGTAAAGACTCCCGGTGTGCGTCTGAATAAATGGATGTTTACCTTTGTCCTTACAGATAAAACCGGACGGAATGCCCTTGACGGAATCGTGTATTCAACAGAGCCGGATCTGACAACAGAGCAGTAATGCGTAGATTCAAGCTTTGGCTTATTGTAATAATCCCTCTTCTGGCTTCGTGCATGAAATGGCATGAAGGAGAAGAGGAGATTTTTGATGTAGCAGGCAGGGGATTATTCATTCTGAATGAAGGTAATTTCCAGTATGGCAACGCATCGCTCAGTTTTTATAATCCCGAGGAGCATACGGTGTCCAATGAAGTATTCTATCGGGCCAACGGTATGAAGCTCGGTGATGTAGGGCAGTCACTGGCAATGTACGGAGGACGGCTGTGGATCGTAGTCAATGGTTCGCATGTCGTGTTTGCTGTTGACCCGGTGACATTTAAGGAGATAGGGCGGATTGAGAATCTTACATCGCCCCGTTACATTGAGTTCATGTCCGACTCAAAGGCTTATGTGTCGCAGCTGTGGGATAACCGGATTTTCATAGTAAATCCTTCCACATATTCAGTGACAGGATATATTACCGTTCCGGATATGACTATGGAAACAGGGTCAACAGAACAGATGGTTCGCTATGGTGATTTTGTATATTGTTGCTGCTGGAGCTACCAGAACCGTATAATTAAGATTGATACAAAGACAGATCAGGTGGTAGGAAGCCTGACCATCGGGATACAGCCCAACTCACTTGTGCTTGACTGCAACGGTAAACTGTGGGCTCTGACCGGCGGTGGTTACGAGGGCTCGCCTTATGGCTATGAAGCCCCGGCGCTTTACAAGATTGATGCCGAAACATTTGCCGTGGAACGTATTTTCCGGTTCAGGCTTGGACAGACACCATCGGAAGTGAAACTTAATGGTCGTGGCGACATGCTATATTGGATTAATGACGGCGTGTGGCAGATGAATGTCGATGCCACTCGCGTGCCTGTACGTCCATTTATTGAATCAAGAGGGACAAAATATTACGGCTTGACTATCGATCCGGTTGTTGGCGATATATATGTGGCGGATGCCATTGACTATCAGCAGCAGGGCATGGTGTACCGTTATAGCGGGTCAGGAGTGTTGATTGACGAGTTTTATGCCGGAATAACTCCCGGAGCGTTCTGCTGGAAACAACAATAATGGATGTAATTAACTGGTAGTGCTATCCATGATATATCGAATCCTTACAATAATCACATTTGTTCTGACTGCTTCCGGAGGAATCAGTGGGCAGTCACATAGGAATCTGGATGAAGTAGTGGTCACTGGGAAGCGTTCAATGAAAGACATCGGTATCCAGCGTACCTCGTTTGACTCCATGATGCTCAAGGAGAATATATCATTGTCAATGGCAGATATCCTTGCGTTTAATTCGGCTCTGTATGTAAAGAATTACGGAAGGGCAACATTGTCTACCGTATCATTCCGCGGAACATCGCCAAGCCATACTAAAGTACTCTGGAACGGGATGAAGATAAACAGCCCGATGCTTGGTATGACTGACTTCTCCACAATACCTTCATATTTTATTGATAATGCCAGTCTGCTTCACGGAGCATCGTCAGTAAATGAAGCCGGTGGAGGATTGGGTGGTATGGTCAGCTTGAATACTTCTCCAGTTGATTCCGAGGGTATCGGTCTGCAATATGTTCAGGGCATAGGCTCGTTCAAGACTTTTGATGAATTTCTCCGCTTCAGTTATGGATCGGAGAAATGGCAGAGCACTACGCGTTTTGTCTATTCGTCATCACCTAATGATTATAAATATGTCAATCATGATAAGAAGCTTAATATATACGATGATAATCATAATATCATAGGTCAGTATCATCCTGTAGAACGAAACCGGAACGGAGCATATAAGGATATGCACTTGCTTCAGGAGGTTTATTTCAATAGTCTTAAGGGGGATCGTGTAGGTATGAACATTTGGCTTTCTAATCTTGATAGGGAACTGCCCATGATATCCACCGACTATGGCTACGATTCTGACTATATCAATAAGCAGCATGAACTGACATTAAGAACCGTACTGTCATGGAAGCATAACCGCAGCACGTGGTCAACGGATGTCAGAGCCGGATATCTGTACACAAAAATGTCATATGATTATCGACGTGAGGTGACTGAAGGTAATTGGGCTGACATGACACGGTCAAGGAGTAGGGTCAATACTCTTTTCGGGCAGATAGAGGGTGAGTTCAAACCGCATGATAAATGGTATTTCTCCGCGTCTGTGTCAGGCAACCAGTATTTTGTACGTAGCGAGGACAAAAACATCATAACGCAGAATGGGCAGGATGCTGTTGTTGGGTATGATAAAGCACGGATAGAGCTGTCCGCTTCAGCATCAGCCAAGTGGAGGCCGAGTAAGAGAATCGGTCTGTCAGTGGTGGCTCGTGGCGAGATGTTTGGCGACAGATGGGCTCCTGTCATACCGGCATTCTTCTTCGACGGACTATTGTCAGAAAAGGGCGGACTGATGTTCAAGGCTTCAGTGTCCAGGAACTACCGTTTCCCGTCACTGAACGACATGTATTTCCTTCCAGGAGGTAATCCTGACCTAAAGAGTGAGAGCGGGTTCAACTATGATGCCGGACTGTCATTTTCGGTAGGCGAACTTGGCCGCTATAAGATAGATGGCGGCGTGACATGGTTTGACAGCTATATTGACAACTGGATTCTTTGGCTGCCTACCACCAAGGGATTCTTTACACCACGTAATGTCAAGAAGGTCCATTCATACGGTGTTGAGGCAAAACTCAACAGCACTTTACGTATCAGTAAAGGTTGGCAGTTGGATATCAATGGATCCTATTCGTGGACACCGTCAATAAACCGTGGCGATAAAATATCCTCGGCCGATCAGTCGATAGGTAAACAATTGCCGTATGTGCCGCGCCATTCGGCGTCTGTCACAGGACGTCTGAGCTGGAACCGCTGGTCATTCCTGTATAAGTGGAATTTCTACTCGGAGCGTTACACCATGTCGAGCAATGATGTCAATCTCTCAGGGACTCTTCCTCCATACTACATGAACAATATCGCCCTGGAGAAAATGCTTGTTTTCAGTCCCGCTGATCTGTCATTAAGGCTTGCGGTTAACAATCTGTTCAACGAAGAGTATATCTCAGTACTGTCACGCCCTATGCCAGGAATCAATTTTGAATTCTATATTAGTATAACTCCGAAATTCCGTCAGAAATGATAAAAGGCCGTTTTGCACCGTCGCCTACCGGACGGATGCACATAGGAAATGTCTTCACCGCATTGATGTCATGGCTGTCGGTGAGGAGCCGTGGTGGAGAGTGGGTATTACGGATCGAGGATCTTGACCGTCAACGCTCAAAGTATGAGTATGCACGGCAGATTGAGGAGGATCTGTCATGGCTCGGCCTTGACTGGGATGAAGGAGGGTTGGATGATATAGGTCCTTCGGGTCCTTATAGCCAGAGTGGACGTGATAGCTTTTATCAGGCTGCACTCGAACGGTTGATGGCTACAGGTTACACCTATCCGTGTAGATGTACCCGACATGACATTATGGCTTCGAATGCCCCGCATCAATCGGATGGGCGGATTATATATGGAGGGAAATGCCGCCCGGCCACTTTGCCGGAAATGTCGATTGACATGCAGGCGTATGAACATTCGGCAATACGTCTGTATGTGCCCGACCGGGATATTTCATTTACTGATAGAGTTTATGGACCTCAGTCATATAACCTTAGCCGCGATTGTGGTGATTTTGTACTTCGGCGCGCTGACGGAGCCTGGGCTTACCAGCTTGCGGTAGTGGTTGATGATGCTCTTATGGGGATTACTGAAGTAGTGCGCGGCAATGATCTGCTCCTGTCAGCAGCCCAGCAGCAATATCTATACCGGTTGATGGGATTTGACGTACCTGAATTTGCACATCTGCCATTGCTGTGCAACCCATCCGGAGTGCGGTTGTCAAAACGTGACAAGGGCATATCCATGTCTGAAGTCAGAAACAGCAGCACTGCGGATGAGATAATAGGACGTCTGGCTTATTATGGAGGAATAATTCCGGAGGCAGTCCCTTGTAAAGCATCGGAATTGGTAGATATATTCGAATGGAATAATATTTCATCAGATATGCGCATTATTATATAATGTGAACGCTGTAGTTAAAATGCACTAATTGTTGTATAAGGGAGGTTGAGAGGCATATTGGTATAAACTACATTAAATTAGAACTGTAGATTTCAAACGGCCTATCGGATGTGTTAACCGGTCAGGTTAACGCGGTGTTTATCTTTTTTTATTTTTAGTTAATGTGTAGAGCGTACTCTTTTGTGCATTTGCCTGATATACAATTGATTCGTAACTTTGCAGCCGAAATCGAAAAACACAGACAAAGAATAATCTTAATATGAAAAAAATACTATCAGTACTTGCTTTATCATTAATAATACTTACAATAACCACCGGAGCAAAGGCTCGTCAGAATGAAAATATCAAACCTGAGATTCCCATGATCATTAAATCGGACATCGAGACCGAGGCTGAGATCGAAGAGGATACCGTAACTGAAGATGATGTCAATGATTCAGTTTCATCTGTAGCTGATAATCTTAAAGAGTATGCAGCGAAATTCTTAGGCACACGCTATGTTTGGGGTGCCACAGGGCCCAAGAGTTTTGATTGTTCCGGATTTACAAGCTATATTTTCCGCAATCAGGGTATCAAGCTTCACCGCACCTCAAGCGCCCAGTTCACTCAGGGTACCAAGGTGGCACATAAGAAGTGGCTTCCCGGCGATCTGCTGTTCTTCAGCTCACGCCGTAGTGGAAAAGGGCGTGTAGGACATGTGGCTATGGTAGTTGATGTCAACCCTGATGGAAGCTGTACTTTTATCCATGCATCCACAAAGCGTGGAGTGGTATATCAGAAGTTTCCTGATGGAGGTTACTACTCCAGAAATTATGTTGGTGCAAAACGAATAATTGACACTGTGTGATCATAGACGATTGCAGTGATGAGAGGCGTGGAATTTTTATCCCCCGCCTCTCATCGTTAATTCTGTTTTGTTAGTAGTGAAAAAATGTTAACTTTGTGACGTAAAGTTAAAATAATTCACACACTGGGGAGGGGATCTCCCGTACAAAACCATTTTATGTATATAAAAAAAGCCTTATTTCTTATCTCGGCGGTTTCAACATTGCCGTTTATGACTTCATGTGTCGATGATAAGTATGATTTGTCGGATATTGATACAACAGTGAAAGTTGATGTCAATCATCTGACTATTCCGGTTAACATAGATCAGATTGATCTATCGTCAATAATTGACCTCGATGAAGAGGATAACATCAAGGTTATCGACGGTCAGTATGTAATAGTTGAGGAGGGTGATTTTAACTCGGATGAAATCAACATTCCGGATATTACTCTCAGCACTCCGCATATCCCTACTTCTGAAACAGTAATAAACCTTAAGGGAGCATCCTCAATGCTCCGTGCTGTGGATAGCTGGGAATATGATCTGAAGAGTAACGAGTCAGTCTATGACTTCAAGTCGACAATTGTCAGTGAGATGATTGTAAGCATCGATTATCTCGGATGTGAACTCTCACTTGATATCAATATTTCACTTGATGGTGTAAGTCAGTATGTAAACGGATTTACCTTCAAAAATGTAGTGCTCCAGATACCCAAAGGTCTTAAGCTTACTGATGCTGCCGGCGGTAACTACAATCCGTCGACAGGTGAGCTCACATTTACACAGATACGTGTCAATGGAAGTGCCACCGATCTTCATCTTGTGGCTAACGGACTTGATTTCAAGCAGTCCGGCGGTACATATGACTACCAGAACAGTACAATATCGGTGCCTGGAAGCATGTATATAAAGTCAGGAACGGTACTTGTTCAGGCCTCGGATATAAAGGGGGGGACAACTTCGCTCCCTCAGCAGATAAAGCTTGTCACATCATATACGCTCAGCGATGCGCATGTCGCTTCGTTCAGCGGTAAGGTACGTTATGATATTGATGGCGCTGATCTTACTGATGTAAGCCTGTCTGATCTGCCTGATGTGCTTACGCAGGAATCCACCAATCTGTCATTTGTCAACCCAATGATATATCTGCAGATTGACAATCCTCTGCAGTCATATAATATATATGCCCGTACAGGCCTTAAGATCTCTGCATATCGCGGCGATGTCGCTTCAGATTATTCGCTTGATAATCCTTATTTCCAGATTGGTCCGGACAATGCTGACGGGATATACAATTTCTGTCTGTCACCGTCGATGCCTTCAAGCATTGATGCTGCATTTGCCGGGGCACAGCATGTTCCGTTCACTTCACTCAGCAATGTGTTAAGCGGCAACGGTATTCCTGATAAGCTTGTGATAAATCTTGTATCGCCCATGATTCCTGACCAGCAGGTTGCAGATTTCCGTCTTGGTCAGTCGCTCGGAAGCATGCATGGTAAATATAAGTTCATGGCTCCCTTGCAGTTTACCGATGGATCGACAATTGTATATAGCGACAAGATTGACGGTTGGTCAAGTGAAGATCTTGATCACGTGACAGTGACTGAGCTTGAAGTCACACTCACAGTTTCAACTGATGTTCCTGTATCTGTTGACTTTACCGGTTATCCGATTGATGTCAATGGCAAGCGCATAAATAATGTTGAGATTGTCGGAGCGCAGATCAGTGCAAATGCCTCACAGCAGAAACTCACTATCCGAATCACCGGCGAAATAACACGCCTCGACGGTATTGAGTTTGTGGCAAAAGCTAAAGCCGGTGCAAATGCAGGAGTCCTTAAGCCGGATATGAAGATAACCTTATCTGACATTCGCCCTGTAGTGTCAGGATATTATGAAAAAGAACTTTAATCATTGTTGAGTAATCTGTTATGAAATTAAATATAAAAAGAATAAGCCTTCTTTCCATTTCTGCATTGGCGCTTATAGCCGGGGCTCAGAACACACGTTCAGGCTACTTCCTGGATGATTACACCTATCGTTTCCAGATGAACCCAGCCTTTGACAACTCGCGTAGTTTCTTCGCAATGCCAGCGTTAGGCAACATGAATATCGGTATGCAGGGTACACTTGGAGTAAGCGATGTGATATATAATGTAAATGGCCGTACCACTACGTTCATGAATCCCGGCGTTAGCGCCGAAGAGGTCATGAAGAATATCTCGGACAAGAACCGTATCGGTGCCGACGTCAAGCTTACACTGCTTGCCGCAGGCTTCAAGGCTTGGGGCGGTTACAATACGATTGCCATCAATGCCCGTGTGAGCACAGAGGCACATCTCCCCGGATCAGTATTCTCACTGCTTAAGGAGGGGGTAGCCAACAAGACTTACGATATTTCCAATCTGCGTGCGTTTGCAAGCGCATACGGCGAAGTGTCATTAGGCCATTCACGTAACATCAATGACAAGTGGCGTGTGGGTGCCAATGTCAAGGTGCTTGTCGGTGGCGGATATCTCGATGCCGTACTTGACAGAGCTGAACTTACATTAGGAGAGGATGACTGGACAGTTACTGCCGAAGGTAACGTCAATGCCAATGTCAAGGGCTTCCAGTACAAGACAAAGGTGAATGAAAATACCAATCACCGATATGTAAACGGTGCCAAGATTGACGGAACAGGAGTCAATGGCTTCGGTGTGGCATTTGACCTTGGCGCAACATACAAGCCTGCACGTGACTGGACTGTCAGCGCAGCTTTGCTTGACCTCGGTTTCATAGGGTGGAGCAACAATATGCTTGCCTCAACCAATGGTGTCAAGACATTCAACACTGATAAGTATACCTTTAATGTTGACGATGATCAGCCTAATTCATTCGATGCTGAATGGGACAAGATTAAGGATGATTTCTCTTCGATATATGAACTCGATGATATGGGCGATACCGGAGGCAAGACACGAATGCTTGGCGCTACTATGAATCTCGGTGTTGAATACACTCTCCCTGTTTACCGAAAGCTTACATTCGGTCTTCTGAATACCACACGTATCCAGGGCGAATACACTTGGACTGACTTCCGCCTGTCGGCCAATGTGGCTCCGGTAAAGTGCTTTGATGCATCGGTCAATATGAGTGCCGGTACTTACGGTGTAGGATTCGGATGGTTGCTTAACTTCCACACCAAGGGCTTCAATATGTTCCTTGGCATGGACCGCACTCTTGGTAAGGTCACAAAGCAGTTTGTACCTCTGTCAAGCAACGGTTCTGTGAATATCGGTATTAACTTCCCGCTCGGGTCGTAACTGACAGATTTCTGATATAATGTGAGGCCTGCGTTTTCTTATAAAACAGCAGGCCTCATTCTTACGTTATATTTATAGTGTAATTCAAAAATTGTTTATATGCGAAGATTCCGGTTTTATCTGTTGCTATTGATAGCTGTATTGTCATGCCGTTTCTCTGTCACGGCTCAGTCATGGACGCCTGATTCATTGGGTGCAGGATTCTACAAGCATTATGTTGATCAGGGGATGGATAACGGAGAGGCGGTACGGTGTACTGTCATCAATTTTACAGATTCACTCAACGAAAGTTCCGACCGTGGAGTCCTGTATATACATGGCTATAACGATTACTTTTTTCAGTCGGAGATGGCTTATGAATTTGCCTCGCACGGATATCGATTCTTTGCTGTGGATCTACGGCGTTATGGACGCTCAATACTTCCTGGCCAAAAGCCATTCCTGGTAAAGGACTTCAGCGAGTATTATGCTGATGTAGATTCGGCTCTTGCCATAATGCAGCGGGCCGGATGCCGGGAGATAGTGCTGATGGGGCATTCCACCGGTGGTCTTGTGGCGTCATGTTATATGGTGTCGCATCCTGATGCTCCGGTCAACGCACTTGTCCTGAACAGCCCGTTCCTTGATTGGAATCTTGGTTGGAAGGAGAAGATTGTCGGATTGTTGTCAGGACTTGGCAAGTGGTTCCCGAACATACCTATCGATACCGGTGGAGGTGGCGTATATGAACAGTCGCTTTCGGCCGACAGTCATGGTGAGTGGACATTCAATCACGCATGGAAGGGGACTTCCTATGGTGTTAATCTTGCGTGGGTCAGAGCTGTGACCAATGCACAGCGTTATCTGCGCAAACATCCTCACAGCATACATTGTCCTATTCTGCTGATGTATTCAAGCCGGAGTATGGATCCAAAGGAATGGTCGCCCGAGGCATCGCGTGCCGACATAGTGCTTGATGTGAAGGATATAAAGAAATATGGCCTTGAGCTTGGCACTGATGTGACTGCCGCACGTGTCAATGGCGGAATGCATGATCTGATCCTTTCAGCGCCCGATGTGCGTTATCCGGTATACAGATATATCTTCAACTGGCTCTCCGCACATATTGATTCCACTGCTCAATAGTCGCATTCGATAGCGAAGCGTTTTGAGAATTTTGGCCTCTCTTCATCAGAATTGGAGTTTACTGAAATGGATGTGCCAAATTTTGCTTGAAGTATCTCAAGAGCGTGCAGCTTGTAGTATTCATGGTCAGCAAGCGCTTTACGTCGATCAGCCTTTTCATAATCACCGGTGCTGTAGATTGGGAGCATCATCTTATCGGTATGCTCAATCCCTGTAGCCGTGAATGAAAAGCCACCGTTGGCTGTAGCTTGCAGAATTAATCCTGGAAGGCCATGAAGTTTCCACGGACCGAATGACACGGGTATCTCCGGAGCAAACCATGCGGCCCATTTCCGGCCATGATAATCAGCGGTTGCCATGATGCATTCATATCCGAGAATGGTAGACGTGGAGTCCTCGATTATCGTCCATTGAAGTTCATCAATCGGTTCGGTATATTTGCAGAGTTCTTTTGCATATTGGTCATATACTGTCAGAGATTTATCCGCAATATCGGTCAACACGTATGTAAATGTCAGTTTCTGCGGAGCATTTCCTTTGGTTTTGTCAACGGTTATACCTTCATTGGTGATAGTCAACCATGCCGCGGCCTGTATCTCTCTCAGTTTCTTTTTCCCTTCGGGTGTGGATGTCAGAGAGTCGCAGTATTCGCTCATCGCGTTGTAATATTTACTATTGGTGGAGTTGCACAGCAGCGACATTTTTAGCTGTCGTCCTTTTACGGTATCCGTTTCGGTAGGATAGCAGTATGTGTAGCTTACTTCAATGTCAGCTTTCTCCTGGGCTAAGGCTGCTAAAGAGGCTACGCACATAATGGCGAGTAAAATCAGTCGGTTCATGATCAGGTATTTCTAAGTGTCGTTTAATAATCTGTTTCTATAAAGTCGATTTCATCACGGGATTTGAACTTGATTTCATTTCCGGCGCCTCCTATGGATATGCCTGAGGCACTGAGCTGAGTGTTGAGGGTGCCCATCGGATTGTCAGTGAACTGCCGTTTGGCTTTCAGAAAATCAATTCGGCTAATTTTTTCATAGTTGTCTGCTGAATAAATAGGCTCCATGGGCCTTGATGTTTGCTGAATGCCTGTAGCAGTAAAATTGTACAGACCGGAGTTATCAGTTGCTTCCAAAATCAAGCCTGGGAGGCCACTGAACTTCCACGGTCCGTTCATCACAGGCAGATCAGTGGTAAACCATACCTTCCATCTGCGCCCGTGGAGATTACCTGTGGCCATCTGGCATTCATAGCCGAGGATGCTTTTGGTGCTGTCGGTCAATTCCCATTCAATCTGAGGGATTTTTTCTTCGTAGCAATATTTCTCGACACCGTTCACGTCATAATATCTCATCTTTCCGTCTGTCATCGACTTGAAGATATAGTATGAGCCGTCACGACGTGGAATGTCATCAATCTTGCCACTCAGATAAGCCCCGCGTGTCATCTCCTTGTATTTGGCATCACCCTCAGGCGTCGACTGCAACGAATCAATGTATTCCGTTATGGGAGAATAAAATTTAGATTCGTTTGCATTGGCAAGCAGTATGTACTGATTAGGACTGATGTTGCTACCGTCTCTCAGGTTTACACGCGATGCGGTGTAGCTTACCTCAATGTCGGCTTTCTCTTGTGCTATAGCGGCTATCGCCACAAGGCACATTGCTGTATTTGTTATGATTCTGTTCATTTTTTCATCTTATAATCAGGTTCGAGACTCATTTTTTGCGCATCATAGACCGGTGCGCTAATCTCATTGCCGTTTTCATCAGAGTAGGTGATTTTTGCCAGTCCTCCATTTTGTGCTTTCAAAATACTTTCTTGATTATTTACGAAATATTCATGCTCTTCCTGCGCTTTGATTCTGGATATTTTGGAATACTCTCCTTTTGAATACATAGGAGTCATTGCTCTGTCTGATTTTTCCAAGCCTGTGGCAATGAATGAAAAACCACTGTCTGCCTCTGCTTTCAGGATTAGTCCCGGCAGTCCGTGGAACTTCCATGGCCCGAAACTCAACGGTATGTCAGTTGCGAACCACACAGTCCATGTTCGTCCATGATAATCAGATTTCGCCATAATACACTCATATCCCAAAATGGTAGCGGTAGAGTCTGCGATAATTTCCCATGTCTGTTCTTCCAAAGGTTCTGTGTAGTAGTGAAGTTCGTCAGCCCACTCGTCATAAAGAGTCAGCGAGCCTGATGCGATGTCGTTGAACACATAAGTGTATATGTTTTTTACAGGACCTTTTGTTAAATCCCAATACTCATAACCATCGGGATGCATCACCAGACAATTCGCACGTATGATTTCATCGAGCTTGGCTTTACCTTTGGGAGTAGAACTAAGTGAATCTGTCCAGAGGCTTATATCATTGAAATATTTTGATTTGGACGCATTGGCGAGTAAAGTCATATTTCTTTTCACTTCCTTGCGCTCAAAACCGGGAGTTTTACATTCGTAGCTGACCATAATGTCGGCTTTCTCTTGCGCTACCGCGGCTATCGCCACAAAGCACATTGCTGCGAGGGTGAGTAACTTTTTCATTTTCTTAGGGAGATTGTCAGCAGCAGTTCGCGTCCGCGGAGCCACCGTTGCGACTCGAAGGAGGAGAGCTGACTGTAGGTTGTGTAATTGTATGTGCGCTGATTCAGAATGTTGTTCATATTGGCTGATAGCTCAAGACGTTTAGATAGTTTGTATACGACCTTCGTGTCAAATAGCATTATATTTTTGTATTCTCCGGCCGTGAGTTCGTTGCGGTAATGTTCACCCATTATGTGCCATTCCCATTTTTTATGAGGCATAATGTTGATGAGCAAGGAGTTCTCCATACCGCTGAGCCATGAGTTCTTGATGCCATTCATTCTGAGCTGACTGTTGGAATAGTCAATTGAGTAGTCGAAACTTAACCATCGTAGGGGAGCGCCGTTAATCTTACCACCGACACTCCATCCCGTGCTGACTGAATTAACTGTATTATTCTCTGAGATAAGATGCGATTCCCCACGGTTGAACGAGCCATTGATATTGGCTGAACCTCGCATGAAGTCGAGCGTCTTTCCTACGTTTCCCATAGCCATCAGATTCTGTCCGTCACTTTTGGCATCTGCGTATGAATAGACGATATAATCACCGTAGAGCTGCTGCGCCATTGTGTACGGCAGATGCGACCACGACTGCATTACCATAGCATTGGCGAACACTCCGCGGCGCGTATGCTTGTAGGCGAAACTTGCCGATACATTCTGCGATGTTGAGTTGTAGAAATCATCTACGCCTTGCTTGAATGTGCGGTAGTTGGTCATTATATAGCCCGGCTGAATCATGTTGAGATTCATAGGGGAGCGACCTGTGCCGCCTCGCAGTGTCATAGAAAAGCGGTTGTTTGGCTTCCAGTTCATGCTGAGCGATGGGGAGAAATAAACTTCCGAGCGATTGGCAAGTGCCTTGTCGAATGTATAGTGAGCGAAGCTGACCGGAGCATTAAGTGTGATGTTGACACGTTTCACCCAATATTCAAATTTCGGGGAGGCATACACCGTGAAGTAATTCGTGTTCAGGACATTTTCAGTAATGCCAGGAAATTCGGCAGGCATATCGGACAGCTCAGTATTGAGTGAACGAAGATAGCCTTTCACTCCACCTTCAAGACTGACCGTTATACCCTTTATTGAGAAAGCGTAGGCGGCACTCTCATGAGTATAGAAGGCATGGTCGCCTATATGTTGGCGTATATTGTTGGCATCTATCGAAACATTGAGCGTCTGCGGCAATGACTCCCATTCGTTGTTGCTTTGGAATGTGACGAGGTGTTTGCCATTGAACCGTTTGATCATCTTGAATTTGTTGGCAACGTAGTAGTCCGGCAACTTTGTCGACTGGTCGTTGGGTACCGAGCCTGTTACGCCGAGCTGCAAATCGTCCCAGTCTATATTCGTCTGAAGTGTATTGTTGATGAATGTTGTTTTTTGATTCACTTCGTAGATGAACTTGCCTGAAAGTGAGTGAGAGCGGTCGCGTCCATCGCGATTCTCGGTAATCACACGGTTGCCCGATTCAAGGAAGTAAGTGGTTATGTTCGCGGCCTGTGCTGTAACACGATTGAACGAGTAATCAATCTGTGTCTTGAATTCTCCATTCTTTACTTTCCAAAGACTATTGGTCGATACAAGAGCCGAGCGGTTAAACAGCGTGCGTTTGCGGCTAAGGTTCGGCACTCCGGGAAGCGATACGCTTACATAGTGACTAAGGCCGGTGTTGCGGCGTGATGCGAAGAAGTCAGTGGCGCTTGTCGAGAGGTCTTCGCCGATATTGTTGGTTTTGAACGTGGTGATATTCTGGAAGCCGGGCATAACAGCCATTGCGAACAGTTCTCCGTCCCAAACCGCACCTTCCGGTTGCCATGCGTAACCACCTCCGGCATCGCCGTGGAAAGTCCATGTGGCTTTAGCTTTGTTTTTAAGCTTGAGGTTGATGGCAGCCTTGTCGGAGAAACTGATGCCTGAGAGCACCTGCATCGGTTGATGATTTTCCATTACCTCGACGGCACCAACATCATCATGGTTTATGCCATTGGTAGCTATGCCATATTTGCCACCCAATAGGTCGGAGCCCTCGATGTAGAACTTGTTGATGTCCTCACCCTGATATTGGATTTTGCCGGAGTTTGACACGTCAATACCGGGCATGCGTTTTAGTACATCGCCGATACTGCGGTCCTGCGCTTGAGCGAAACTGCCCACACTGTATGTGATGGTGTCGCCCTGTTCACGTATGCGGTCGGCCTTCACCGCAACCTCTTTGAGCATTGTGGCAGATGCCTTCATGATGATGGTTATGGGAAACTTGACACTGTCGAGTTTTACCGTTTGTTTGGCATAACTCATCATTGACACATCAAGTGTGTAATCCTTTATATCAGGTGTGGATATGGTGAATTCGCCTTTGGCATTTGAGGTGGCATATTTCTTGATTTTTCCCTCGGCATTGCGTAGGATTACGGATGCACCTGTCAGCGGTTCATTCGTCCCTTCTTCTACAACGGTACCGCGCACATTGATCTGTGCTATACCTGATATGGCTGATAGTGTGAGAAATATTGCTATGTAGATAAATCTTAACATCCTGTAATGAATAAAGGGCAGAAATCCGATAACGAATTTATTAGTTTCTGCGGCAAATGTAATCTGATTAATTTTAATGTGCAAGAAAATCAACGAAAAATTTCGTTAGTGACTAATTCAAATCATGCGGATAATTGGTTTCTTCTTTATCGTAGTTGACTTTAGGTTTTTCATTAGTTGGGGCTGTACCAACACCATAGGCTGCCTGTATTTTTGCAGCAGAATTGGAATGCTTAAACTTCCACCAGTTGTTGAAAAATTTGTCGCGTGTCACTGTGGTGTAGCCTCGTTTATCTTCATAGGTGAAAATTCCGACTTCTGAATTTGGATTCTGCACAAGGCCATTGGCTTCAAAGATATAATCATTGTTGGCATCATGTGCTTCAAGAATCAATCCCGGCAATCCGCATAGCTTCCATGGTCCATCCTGAACGGGAATCTCCGGCGCGAACCATACAGTCCATTTTCTACCACGATAATCGGCCGAAGCCTCAACACATTCATAACCCAATATGGTCTTGGTGCTATCTCCAATCTCCCATGCGGGTTTTTCCCAATCTTCTGAATACTGCCACCGCTCCATATCAAAATATAGGCGCTCAGTGACTTGACCCTCAGGAATGTTTTTATAGATATAACTCCAATAATGACCACAAGCCAATTGTGTATCATCGCGCTTGCCACTCATAGTCTTGGCCTGATCCATGGCCCAGAAAGTTGCTGGGTCACATTCCATTATCGAATCCTGCCATAAGCGCTTTGTGCCGCAAAAAACAGATTTGTTTTTCCCGATTCTGAGCATTACAGGATCCTTAAAGAAATGAGAATTACGCTTTGTCGTATCGGTAACTTCAATACGAGTATAATGCACTTCAAGGATGGCCGGTTCGGCATCCTTTACATAACCTTTTGCAAATGCCGCAGTCGCAGTCAGCAAAAGCAGTATGAAAAACAGTTGTTTCATTGTTATTCGTGATAATCGGTTTCAAGGAAATCTATCTTTACTTCCTCGCCTGTGCGTATATGGTCCGGGCCGAGATTCAGCCCTGTGGCAGCTGCATCGATGGCTCTTCCGTGGTCACGGTAATTTCGTAACTGTCTCAGCATTTCGATACGCGACATCTTATCGTATTGTTGATACGGATAGATAGGGACAATCTCTTGATTCGTTGCTTCTAATCCGGTGGCGACAAAGCTATGCTGCCCTGTTGATTCACTTGCTTCCAGTATCAAGCCCGGAAGTCCGGTCAACTTCCACGGACCCTCCTGCAAAGGGATGTCGGGAGCGAACCATGCTGTCCAATTCCGTCCATGATAATTTGCGGTTGCCTTTATACAATCATAGCCTAACACGCTTTTTGTCGAGTCGGAAATTTCCCATTGGATCTCGCCAAGAGGTTCCGTGTAAACCCCGTATTCAAGTGAACCGGCCCTGTCATATACTGTCATTGTATTGTCGGACGTGGAGCGGAAGATATAGAGAAAAGTCTGATAAACCACTGCTTTCATTGCACTCTCGTCCTTTGTTTCAGAATACCTTTTTATGGCATCATTAAGGAGTTGCCTACTGACCGCGCGGCCTTGTGGAGTAGATTCAATAGAATCCTTATATTCTGTTTTAGGACTGTAAAACTTCGCCTGCTCTTTGTTTGCCAAGAGTACGAATGGAATGTCACGCTTCACTATGCCATCTGAGCCACGCACGAAAGTTTCGTGATAGGTGTAGCCAATCTTTATTTCGGCGCGAGGGTATTCGGTCTTCTTTTTCGCCGACATATCAAATATGGCAAATAGGGCTATTATTGTGATTATGATTGATTGTTGGTTCATTGTGTTTACTCTTTAGTTTTACCCATGAAATTGAATACGAGTTGTCTGAACGGGTCATATTTCACGCCGTCAACCCATATTTCACTTGGCGATATATTGAATATGATTCCATTCTGATATGTCTCACCGCATCCGCCGAAAGTTTGGGCAAAGACTATTCTGATACTTTTACTGGACCGGTTTATCACTACATCTGCCGGATGGAGAACAAAGTTAAAGTAGTCCGGCGCCATCTGATAGAATTCATAGCCGGCCTTCACACTGACTTCTGCTGATTCCAACAGAATATTGGAAATTATCTGGTCATCAATAGTTGCGGCCAAGTGAGCTAAAGGCATATTGAATTGCAGGGAATCAGATGAAACAGCTGAAGCGGTCACATCCCGAGCTATCAAACTTCCATGATAATATGATATGCTGGCTTCTCCTTCATATGTACCCTTCATTTCCGCAAGGGCTTGTTGGACCTGAGCTTTTGTTATGGTCGGTTCGTCCTTATTACAAGATATCAGCAGGAGTATCAGTGGAATAAATAGTAATACTATATGTCTGTTCATAGATAATAATAAACTGTAACTGTATTGTGTGGGTATATAGCTGGCTACAATCTGATGCCTGCTCCAAGCATTAGATTCTGAGGTTCCTTGAACTCTCCGAGCCGGTAACCGACGTTAAGAAACAACCGTTTAGTAATAAATGCTTTAAGTGCCAGCGATTGGTAGAAGCGTCTGTTGCCAACCGGATTCAACATATCGTAGCCAAGTCCGGCATTGACGGAGAAGATAGGCATCGTAAGTTCGGCATGTGCCGATAGGCCGATACTTATCTGTTTGTCAAACGGCGGACGATGAAACTTGATGTTTTCATCGTAGCTTCCTTCTACCCAGTAAGGTGAAAGACCGGCGCTCTCATCGTACTGCATGTCAAGAGATGGTCCTACAGCAACCCACCTGTTTAATTTCAGCATCGGAGCGAACTGAATACCTATCACTCCGAATTTGCCGGGACATAACACGGGTTCGTTCTCAATGGCCATTATCCTTTTTCGCCAGGCTCCATAGACTACAATATCGTATATCCATTGCAGGCTGTCGGCCTCAGCTTCGAGCTGAACGTTGCGTGCGGATTTGCGTTGTTGTGGATTCAGTGTATATGCCAGTCCGATGGATGCCCCTATCGAGTTTACTCCGGCATTAGGTATTGAGGTATTTCCGTTGGAATAGTGGGTAGCGTCAACACCTAATGTCATGTTCCAATGCTCGGTGATACGGTACTGCAATTTCAGCCCAAGCCCCATGTGTGCGGTTGTCGAGGTGCTTACCGGTGCTTTATTTTCGACTTGTTCCTCTGTGTAGTGTTTCCATCCGAATGCAGCTCCGAAACGCCATTCATAGCCAAGACTCAACCGGGGACTTATCGCCACTATTGGCGCACCCTGATATACGTAGGCCGAAAGGGGAGTGCCAAGTATATTCGGGGCGAAGAAAGAGTTGACACTGACCCCTACTCCTTGGTAAAGTCCTCGGTAAAGCAGTCCTTCCGCTGATGCACTGTTAAAGCTGAAGCCGGCACGTAAGGCTCCGGTCAGACTGCTGTTTATCGTTTTGCCTCCCGGGTTCTCTCCTTTCAGAAATCCATTTGTACCTGGTACATATCCGGCTCCTGTTTCAACTCCTATACGCCATTCCACAGGCATACGGAAACCTGACTGAATAGTGTCGGCGTTGAGCTGCAGTGCGCAATATGTTATGCATACGGCAGATAAGACAACACGGTTAATTGACTTCGTCCACTTTAATATCATACTTGTAAGGAAATTTTGAGATACATACAAACCGAGTGGTAAGTTCAGTTCCTGTCACAGGCTTGCGAAATGTAATCACACCTTCGGCTTTTGCTGATGTATAGCATTGTATTGCAGTTATTTTGGCTGTTGAATTTGCCGGGATGCTGACATTTACGGTGGTATTGTAGTTATATGGCGTCCAGTCATAGTCATTGCCCAATCTGAGGTCCTGATCCTTGAATCCCCATTCGTTACCGATATACCATAATACGGGTATATTGACACGGATATGTTTTGCCCATCCCTCTTCAACAATGACCGAAAGGGTATGGTGCCCTGTCAGATACGGGCGGACTTCAAAAATCTGATCTATCGGTCCATTGTTTGTAAACCGGTAAGTAGATGTGCGCATATCAGCCATATCATTGACATCCGGCTCTGCCGTTGTATACATCGTATTGACAAGTTGTAAAGGCTTTCCCTTCAGAATACGGAGATGAATGAATTTTGTAGTATATGTATATTCGAGACGTATGGTGATATTATCATCGGTTAACAGACAGTTCTCCACGCTTCGGAATGTAAGCTTATTGCCTGTCTTTATCACTTCAAAATCCTGCATTGTGAAGTGGCCTGCAATTTTATACAACTCAGATGCCGGACTATTTTCAGGAATCTCTTCGCCATTGGCATTGTAATACTTATAGGGTGTACGTCCAAAATAGTCAATTGATATGTTAAGCAGATCTTTGGTTGAGACGGTCAATGTCGCTTCGCCTCCGTCGCCCTCGATTTCCACCTCTGTGTAGTCCGAGTTCAGATCGTCATCATCAATGAATACGGTATCGTTGCATCCTGATATAGCCAGGATGCAAAGCAATAGGATAGACGTATAGTAAAGCTTGTGTCTGTTCATTTGATTAATTGGCTGTCAATTACGGATCTGGCTATTGATATAATCAACCATATCAGATGGATTCTGACATCCGAGCTTATATCGCTTACCATTCTTGAGAGTTACAAGAAAGCAATCGCAGGCTTTCCCATAATAAGCGAAATACTTTCCTATTGACGGTTCGCTGAACCATCCCCAGTAGCCAAACCATCCGCCGCTCCCGCATAACCGATGTTCGGCCATGGTGGGAGGGCAGAGCTTTACGGATTGAATATCTGATAGGGGAATGCTTTTTATCCGCAAGGAGCGCTGTATCAGAAGTTCGTCTGCGCTGCATGTGATAGACATAGGCATGTAGAACAATGTCAGCATCATTAATGCTATAATTAAGGCTCCAATCAAATAAAGTCCCCAATTGTCGCGGCAGTAATAAGCCGATACCAGCAGAACAATCAGTGAGAGGGCTGATAATGTTATGGAAAAAGTACTTAGTTTTACTGTCTGCTTCATATCCGGCTCTCAATGTTTGTTCCTCTGATATCCATAATCAGGCGATATTCTTCCCATGCGAACAATAGGGCAAATGGGATTACAACGAGGAATGACTCGCTTACGAGGTATGCCCAGTAGAGCATCAGTATCCTGCTGCATGTTTCGACAATCAGCATGGACTTCATTGACATACCCTTTACTCTCTTTTTTGAAATCAGGATGTATGTAGCCCAGATAAGCCATGCGAAAAGAACTATCCCTCCAATCAGAGCTGAGGCTACAGCGATATCGGTCCATTCGGCGTATAATCTGAGAGGAAGTGTGGAACCTATCATGCAACAAACTATGATAAGCATCGCAAACTCAGAAACGTAGCTGTTAAAAAGATTTTTAAGTTGGTTTGTCATATCGGTATGGTTTTAAATTTTAGTAAGTGTTATTGTATCTTGCATCTTTTATTTCAATATAGCGGATCCTACCCCTCTTCCCTGTTGGAGCTCATTGTTCTGATTGACTTTTTTGCCGTAGGGGATGGTGTAGGTAAGCGTGAGCCTGACTACCCGGGATATATCGGAACTCCATTCGCGGGACATATCGCTGTAGAGTGGTGAGTTGAACACTGAGGTTATATATCCATCTTTCTTGAACCAGTTGCGGAACTGCAGACTTGCCTTCCAGTCGCCTAATGCATAGTTGAGCATCAGTCCGTATGTGCAGTTGAATCGTGCGCGGTAGCCGTTGCTCCAGGCCCCGATCTGTTTCTGAGGTGTCTGATAGAACAGCATTGCCGATATGTTGTCCTTCGCATACTGGGCATATATGCTTGCAAACAGCAGGTTCATTGACTGGGAATCATACCCTGTAAGAACCACCCGCTGAGCCTGTGTATGTATCCGGAAGGTAAGAGCTCTGTTGAGCAGACGGATATTGCTTGAAAGCCATGCTGAATAGGAGTGGAAATCACCGCTGTTGATTGTGCGGCGCACCAGTCCGTCATGTCCCTGGAGAGTGAAAAACTGATATGCCTGCTTGTCGGGATTTCCTTCGTATTCGATTGTGGCGGCAAGCGATACCTTATTGGTCGGGATATACGAATAAGAAGCGGAGGCAGATGCAAAAAGAGTGTTCTTCAGATCAGGGTTTCCTTGGAGCCAAAGCAGTTCGGAATTCTGAACCAGGGCATTATTGGATGTCGAGGCCTGCGGATGTGAGTTGCCCCACCAGCTGCTTATACTTGCGGAGTGCTTGTCGTTTATCTGATATTCAAGCTGCAGCCCAATGCGCGGATTCCACTGCTTGAGTGTTGTTTCCCCGTTGACACGTCCGGTCACGTGTGAGGCTCCTATACGTGAGTATAGGCTCAGTCCTGAAGCCCAGTTCTGCATATACTCAAGAAAAAGCATATTTTCGGACGACAGCAGTTTTTGCCTTCCATCGTATGAGCCGGTGTAATTGGTGTCATACCACGTGTTGTATGTCATCAGCGAAGTCCGGAATGTGTTGCGGTGGCCAAGCTGCTTTGAGTATTGGATGTTGGCATTGGGCGAATATATTTTCTCCTTATTGCCATTTACAATTGCAGTTAAATCACCAAGACGGTAGTCAGAGTAGCGGTTTGTGGAACCGTAGGAAAAATTCCATGATGCTACTATGGAATTGCCTTTTGTAAGAGAAAGCTGATAGTAGCCGCGTAGGGTAGGATATAATGTCTGTGAACTTTCCGTTGACCGTGAGATGGCATCGGTAATAATTCCGTCGGAGAACCGGACATTTGAGCTGTTGCGGTACTCCGGATTGGCACTTCTGCCAAATGAGATAGAGTGCTGTATGTAAGTCTTATCCCGCATATAGCTCGCCCGGAATGATGCCCACTGGGTATTGGTGCGGCGCAGGTAATCATTATCGCTCTCCGACTGACGGACAATCTGGTCAAAGTGGCTGCCCATGTAGTTGATGTCGCGGAACGTCTGGGTCCGATAGGAGGGATTGTGATTATTGTGGGTCCACTCGCCGCTTCCGTTGGCATCGAAAGTCCAGTTGCCATAAACAAATTTTGAGTATACACCGGCTTCAATACTATTGCCGGCTAAGGTTTTGCCATCAGTCCATAGCTTTGTGTAGCCGCCCCAGGCATAATGCTGCATTATGAAATTGACCACATGCTGTGCACTTTCGAAACGCGGGTCGTCAGGATAATCGAGCACCTCGACACGAAGAACATCCTCCGGCCGCAGTCCCTGCACATCCTGCTGGGTAGCCGGTACATGGTCAATGAATAGTTTCACCTCCTTACCGGAAGTTGTCTTTACTGCCGTGGAGCCCGGAGTCATGTTGAGCTGTGGTATCTGCATGTTGAGCAACAGGCTTGTCGCATCAATGGCTGTCTTCTTCGTCTTCTTGTCCGGAATATATTCGACACCGTATTTTACCACACGCTGTGTCCGTCCTTCAACAACCACTTCCTGAAGTTCGCGTGACGCCATTGAGTCCGTCGGTTCATCAGCAAAAGCCGGCGTGACGAATGCTATAGATAAGAGTGAAATAATGTACCGGTTCATAATGATTGGTTTAGACATTAAGTATATATGTATATATATGACGTAAAAATAGTACTGTCGTTGCAATTTATTCTCAACAAATGTTGAGGATTGTGGTTTTTAACCTAAATTTTCATCATTTTTGCGTAATCGGCTGAGATGCGTCGGCGTAATGTTGAGATACGATGCAATATCTTTAAGCGGAAAAAGCTCGAACAGGTCAGGATATTGTGTCACAATATGGTTGTAACGCTGCTGTGCTGATTCGGTGTACATGGAAATGTAACGGTCATATAGTGTGGAGAACAACTCGCGCGTTGATTTGATGACACTCTCAGCTATACGCGGGTCGGTCGCCATGAGTTCCGTCACCAGATTTACCGGCAGGCAATATATGTCACATGGCGATGATGCTATGATGGATATGCGGGCTTTCTGTCCGTAAAGCGAAAAGGGGAAATCAGTTACAAATTCACCGGTAAATTCCAAACCTACCACATGTTCCATGCCGTCGGATGAATATGCCACGTATTTCAGTGTGCCGCTCTTTATGTAGCCTATGTATCGGCCCACCTCACCGATACGGATAAATTCTTCGCCTCTTTCGAAGTGGCGCAGTTTGCCATTGCGTAAGCAGAGCTCACGCCACATATCCGCATCCACACGGGTCATATACGTATTGAAGTTCTCAGTCATCAGTGTACTTATCTGTTTGCCAATTAGTTCCTGTATCGAAAAAGCGCGAGCCTACCATGTCACGCCGTAAGTTGACGGTCCTGAGAAAACCTTGAATACAGGTGTAACAATAGCAGCCCACGCTATAAGCGTGAGAACCACTATGCTAATCCTTGTATTCAAATTGAAAGTTTCTCAGGTTCTCAACTTACAAGATTCGCATAACGCTTCTTCTTAATATCAAAATGTCATGAAAGGCTTTAGCCTTTCATGACAAAGGTAAGGATATTATTTTTAAAAAGCTGTTTTTGTAACGTAAAATCTGCGGAATATATTCGATTGGTCAACACATATCAAAGTCGTTTCATCTCATCTTCCGATGCCGATTGTCCCTTGTACTTGCTTTGGCGGGGTTGGAAACGGTAGGTCAGGGAGAGGGAGATACCGCGATTGTCGTAGCCCTGATGCTTACGCACATCAATTCCGTAGGTGGTCATTGTCCAGTCGTTGCAGAGTGTGTTGAATATATCTGTCGCTGATAGCTTAATTTGTAAGGCGTCGTTCAATAGCGATTTGCTGACCGACGCGTTGAGCGTGAACCATGTAGTGCTGAAGCGGTTTGTATGCATATCTCCTTCAGTAGAGCCGCTCGCGTTGAGGGTCAGAAGAAAATCATTGGGTAGGGAGAACATATTGTCAAAATAGTAGGAGAAAATCGGTCGGTTGTATTTGGTCCCTGAGATGTCGAGCCACTGTTTATGCATGCCGAGGGTTATGTTCGGGGTCCACAGTTTAACCTTTCTGCTCCATATGAGATAAATGTCAAACGCTGAGACATTGATGTTTATAGGCTGCATGATAAGCTGGAGCGAGGGAGCGGGATATATGCGCTTGACAAAAGCATACGTATCGATGCTTCGGGTATAGTCGGCCTGAAGCATAAACCCACGCCACATTCCGAATAGCTGCACGTCATGCATCCGTTCATCTCTCAGAGCCGGATTTCCACCCTCTATCTCATGGATGCCTACATAGCTAAGGCTTCCGGTGAGCTGTGAGTAGGGTGGTTTCACGGTTGCCATTTTATAGCTAAGGCTGATCTGTGAATCATAGGCAAAGGAATATCCGAGCGAAATATCAGGGGTAAGGAAATGATCGGTGCTGCTGATCTCTTCATCTTTGACATCGTTGACCTTAAACAGATAATCGACATACTCGTATCTGAGTCCTGCCGAGAAGTTTAGTTTCCCGAAACTCCGGGTCCAGGATGCGAATGCGGCGGCCGAAGTTTGCCGTGCATCGGTGATTGAGGAGGGGATATATTCACTGACCTCCTGATTGAGCATACGGTAGTCCAGCGATGTACGGGTGTACGAATCCTGTGTGCCGACAGTGAAATTCCCTTTTGCCAACGGGAATGACAGATATAGTTTCCCGGCCCAGAGCGATGAGCGGCGCTTGTCGGCTGAATGAACGTCCGGAGCGTCCATATCGGGATATGAAGTGGAGATATTGTTGGATGAATCGGAGTTTTTATAGTTACCGTCAAAGTGTAGATTGATACGTTCCGATATGGTTTGGTCATAATATAGCGCTGCAAGATGGCTGTGTGCGTTTATCTCGCGTTTTATGATCCGATGGATATGTTTGTCATCGTTCATCCATTCTGAACCATTGTTCTCAAAATTGCCATGCTCCGGATTAAACCGGTAGTAACCTCCGAACGATATGTCGTCATTTGAATAATTGAATCCGGGAGTCACGCCGCCCACAGTAGCCGGACATCGGTTATACTGTGAACTCCCTATCAGAGTCGGTTTCCCTTCGAAAGTGAAGCTGTTGGTAGTATTACCTTTGATCACAATATCGTTGTGGTTTACTCCTCCGTTAAGAAATATGTCCCATTTACCAAGATGGTAATTCAGGTCAAGCATGTCGTTAGCCGATATTTTTCTGCGAAATGATGCTTCAGCCCGCTCCGTCAGTGACAGTCCGTCAATGAATCGGTGAAGCGTTGTGATCTTCAGCACGGCCCGGGTGGTGCTTGCATACATGGCTCCGGGAGCCATAAGCAGTTCCACCTTCTTGATATTTGATGACTGCAGCTCCAGCAGTTCGCTGTCGGAGCGCATGGGGCGTCCGTCAATGATAATCTCCGGAGCCCCTTTCCCGATTACGCTTACAGCATTGTCAGCAACCGTTATCATCGGTAGTTGGGCAAGCATGTCAAGTGCGGTACCGATATTCTGCAAGTCGGTTCCTGGGATTGTGGTGACAAGGGTTGTACCGACAAGTTTTGTTGCCGGTTGATTGGCGGTGACAATGACCTCCTGAAGTTCCTTTGACAGCGAATCTGTTGATTCGTCAGTCTGAGCTTGTGCGATGATTGATGAAGTGGAAGCACAAATTAAAACGATAATGATAATAAAGCGTTTCATACGTCAATGTTTTATTGACGCAAATTTAGAGTGGAATCTACTGTTATCCCAAAATTTTAATCTGACACCGCGCTGTGTAACGCCCTTGCTATTAGTGCTTTATGTTTAGGGGCGTGCGAAAAATCTGACATTGGATGAAATCATCTTCTGAAATGCTGTTTTATCAACTTTGCGATGATGATACAGCTGAGAATTATGGTTTGGAATATGTTCAGACATATCATATAGCATAGCCACATCAGACTGGTGCCATAATCACTTTTGTAGAAGAGGCAGTAGCCCAACAGGGCATTATACCCTATCCATATCATCAGATTTACGGTGGCCGTTGATCTGTTGAATCGGGAATATGTTGCAATAGCGCTTAGTGACAGGATGAAAACTACAGCAAGTATAGCCATATCTTCACTCCATGAAGAACAGCAAACACATAATGCTATTGACAAAGCAATAAGCCAGAGGACTCGATTGACTATTCTGACTGTCATGAATAATTTAATGTTTTGGTTTATGTCTGTTCAGATAATCCTCCTTGCCGGCGAAGAATTGCACGCCAAAAACTCCGGCGCCAAATTCAAAAACAGTTGAGTCATTATATACTATCAGACACTCGTTATTATTGATGCTGTCCTGCTCGTGACGTGATAAAGGCTTGTCATAGAAGCGGTATGAATACATACCGAATCCAATGCGTCGGAATCGGATTGTCGAATATCCCTTGTTGGTGTAGTTGTCAACATCTATACCTATGCAGCCGCAATATTCCAGCCACTTTTTCAATTCCTTCACATTCTTATCGCTTAGAACATGGGGATAGGATTTTTCATTATCAATCTCAAAACATAATCGGGTGCTGTCGGGCAGCATATCGCGATAACGGCTGGCGATATTCCTCATCCAAAAGCCGTTTTCACCTTTACAATTATCTGCCATAATGAAAGCATCGCATCTCTGAGGCGGGCGGGTGAGAAAAAATGCCGTAACAACTATCATAAGCAAATCCACAAGGTGGACTATTAAGAATCTCTTATCTTCTTTCGTTCGCTGTTTAATCGCTTTTACAAATGAATATATCCAAAATCCGATAATAGGAACTGTAATATAAAACAGCATGAGTGTAATCCATATTACACCTAAAAACTTAAAGTCATCTGTATCGGCCGATGCTATCATCAGCATAAACAACCACACTGTGACCAGGACCACAGCGACATATCGCATGAACCGCAGAAAAGCCGATTTCTTGTTCATGGACTGATTAAACCCATTGTCATTTGACGTATTCATTGCGTGTCAGCTTCATATATCAGAGTATCACCTTTTGTATAATTCCAGAATTTACGATAGCGGTTGTTGTAGGAATCATGGTATATCCACTCTCCAAATTCGGTGCCGTATCGGGGATTTTCATTAAATACAGCCCATCCTTCCATGCGGGTCAGGCTATTTGGACTATGGTACGTTATATAGACTAAAGAGTCTGGGATATAATTGTTTATTGGGAAACCGATATTGCGGTTCGCCCTTATGCTGTCAAATGTTATTATAGAAGTTGAATCAAGATTGCTGAGTGCTTCTCTGATATCTGCAATATGCGCTAACGTATCCATATCGCTCCGTGGCTCAAATGAAATCAAGTCATCTCCTGTAACCCATTTTCTTCTGTTGCTATTATATTGGAATTCATGGCCATTGCAGAAGAATAGTATATAGTAAGAGTTATTTCTATCAGGTATCAATGAAAGACTGTTTCCATAGTATTCATAACAGAATAGAGTTTGATCAAATCCTACTTCGGATAACGATTTCGGCAATCGGCCTCTAACATTGACAAAACTGTCAATCCGAGCTACAATCTCAGCTTGCGCCGCCTCGTTATACCGCTTTTTGCTATATCCCATCTGTGTACCTATAATACATATTCCGGCAATCAGGAGAATCAGCCCGGCAGCCACACTTATTACAAGCGTATACCCTATGATACGTATTACCTTTTTCATTGCTTACCTCCTTTCAGTTTTTATATTGAGCACATTATATTCATAAATTTTAGTTTAGGGATTGCAGTTTCCGTCTATGAAATTCGTGCATAAAATGGTCATAGTAATACAGATAAGCATCCGTAACGCAATAGGCGTTTATATGGCTATCACAGGCACTGTCGCTATACCATGTTTCTCCATCGGTTCTGATTAAATTGATATACTGAGGGCTATTGGCACCTTTGGACGATAGGAAGTAAACGTAATTATCCAACGTGTGTATCGTACCCTTTACATACATGTTGCCTAACCTGCATATAGTCTGTTTGGATTGTTTTTTGATGTTGTATTTCAACGCAGTAAGTTCGTCATTCACACGTCCAACAATTAAGGCATCTGTACTATTGAGCTTCAGAAAGTGCGGATTAGAGGAGTATGATGTCGAATCAGCAATTCTACCGTTAGAATAATCGTATAACTGATATTTTGATTTTTGTTGGTCAAATATAAACCCGTATATGTTGTCATCAAAATTGGCATAACCATATTTTGCCGGGGGCACAGAATATTCTCCTATTGAATCAATATGGTTGAGCATAAAATCGCTCCGTAATATCTTGTTGTTTGACAATATACCGACACTTCCGTCATTATCAAACATAATCGGGTAACGGTCAAATTCGAAGGTGGATATATGGTGCTTGTGTGATTTCATGTTTACAGAGATAATCCTATATATTGAATCTTGGCGTACAACAGAATACAAATCATTGCCTGCGGTTATGAAATCATTGACAAAGAATGTAGAATTAGGAAATATAAGCAACGGATTCCAATCCTTACCGCCGTCAACTGATTCATATACAAAGGCGGTATCCGTGTGCTCATACATATCGCTGTATGTGCTTAATGCAATAGCGGATAACTCGTCAGTGAATTGCAACGCACACAGTTGGCCTCGTAGTCCTTCAGCCTTCCACTGAGGTTCTTTGTTAACACGTCTGCTAAATCCACTCCCAACTACCGCAGCGAAAAATACGAAAAGAGTGATTTGGATAAACGGGAGGAATATTTTCAACTGCGACAGATAGTCAGTCCCGTTAACAGGGTTCGTTTTCGGTTTCCAATTCTGGTACCATATAAACTTGTCGATAGACTGATATGCCCATAGAATTCCTGTATTGGGGACAGAACGCAGCAGCTTTTGAAACCACCAACCGGATAAAATGGCAATCAGTCCGATAGCTGCAAACCACCAGTATAATCCGGCTCCGATACATATCCCAGCACCAATAGCGCTGATGCAGGACAGTATCGCAGCCACTGTTCGCTTAAAAGAAATACTCTTATATATATTGGCTGTGACAATCCAGATTGACAGGCATATCACTCCGCTTATAGCTGCGAATAGAGGCGCAAGCAATACACTCCCCATAATAAGCGGATATGACTCATGGGTACTCATCCTGAATATGTCAATAAGAGCTATATCCAGTATGTATGCAGCCCCGCCAAAAAGCCATGAAAGAAAACACCTTATCCCTATCCGGTCCTTACAAACTATCCAAGCTATTGAATTAGTGATGGCGAACGTCAGTACAATCAGAAGAATGGCTAATGGGCTTCGTCCTATCCATAAAACCACATTGAGGCTTAGCAATACGGTAGTGATGATCTCATAGGCCCAGAACGGCTTGGACGTCAACGCGCGCTGTGTCATAGCCTACCTCCTTTCATTGATATGCTATTGTCCGACCCATTCCTGACTATTACAATCCATATCAGTAGTACAAGCCCTGACGATATGACGAATGCAGCTATGTCTAATGGCAAAACCCAGTTCCATGAGTGGTAATAAAATGATTCAACATCCGTTAGCCCGGTTACTGCGGCAGGACACGCTTGTTTTGCCTCTTCATATGATGTGTATTGCGTCAGTTCACCGGTCTCAGTATCAAGGGCGAAGTAATATTCGCTTCCCGGAGCTTCATTGACATCGTATTGCTCACCGTAGATGGTATCTCCTGAAATCTTGATTTTCGTAACCCATTCGGCAACACGCTTACCATCCTTGTTGATATCTCCGTTAAAATGGTCAATATCAATTTCCACTGATTCCATTTCATAGCCGTTTGGCAAGTCGGCATGCCAGTAGCCGTCCATTCCGCATCCGGTCATGAATAATGATGAACATCCACTACTCCCAATAAGGCATATGAAATAAAAACTGAACACAAAAACGAATGGACTTAGCATCCCAAACAGTGCTTTGCGTTTTCTTTTTCTCTTGCATAAAAGATATAATACGCCTGCCAATGGAAAGGCTACAATCGCTGAAAGCAGGAAAAACAGTATAATCTGAATAGCGATACTTATCAGAGTCATTGTCCAATCCTCCTTTCCAAATTGTTTATGAACCGATGGACTTTAGTCGGCGACATCCACGGCACAGAATCTTTAGGCAATATTACACTTCTTTTTTCAGGGGCGTTAAAAGTGATTGAAATACTGTCGAAGATAGCTTCCCTTTCGTAGTTCTTGTAATTAATATCAGCATAGCTCCGCCACCAGTCATCTTCAGCTCGGAAAAATCGGATGCTGCTACTATCGTTATATTGTATCGTTGAAAAGTCATCCGGCATTACAAAGGTCATACCCCCTTCCATTATTGGATTTGCATAGAATATGCTGTCAATCAATTTGTTTATTGATATACTGTTATTGAGATATGATACGCTGTCTATTGAAAACAGATTGAGACTGCGATTATATTTAGTGTCGATTTCAAGATAGCAATAGCCTGTCTTATCATCTAGTATCCAGTTTTTATCAGGTATATTGAAGGCAATATAGTCAAGATGATGTATTTCCCGAATAAACACTCCATCTGTAACACCTATTCTTATTACCGGTTTAGCCATGAATCCTCCTACATAATAAAGCACATACTTACCTCTTTCGGATACAAAATTCGCCTTTGACACGATGAACGTGAAATAGAAAGGAATGAATAGCAGAATAGTTGCAACAAAGTCTATCCTTAACCACCATTTCAGTAGTTTGGGCTTGTCGAGGCCTCTGCTGAATGGCCACGCTAATATCCCAATCAGATAACCTGTCAACATGACCCACGACAAAAGATTCCATCTCCAGAGATATGGTTTACCATCGACAGCCCACATCATAAGATATATTACTGGTATAAGTGCAAGCTGCACCCACACCATGCTGCGACAGATCTTAAGCTTTGTTTTTTCAGTCATAGGGGAGAGGCTCCAATGAATTAAACTCGGCTCTAAGATACAATGAATTTTTTACTTTAGGTGTGACATTTGTCCCATTACACAATAAAATTTCTTAATGTATAGAGTAAAAATAGTAACCGCTCCTGACCAAGATTGGCCGGGAGCGGTTGGTGTGATAACAGACTAAGATATTATTGGGCTGTTAGTTCTACAACCATGCTGGTGTTGTGGGAATTAGAAAACAGATCCAAGCCCACCTTCATCAGGTAGTCGCCACTGAAGGTTTTGCCGTTCTGAGCAAATTTAGAATTGCTACCCGGCATAAGGTTTATCTCCTTTACCATATATTTCTTTAGCGGGTCAAGCCCCTGTAGTTTCACACGCTGTAGTTTCTCTTGAAATCGGGGCGAGAGATTATAAGCGAACACCACGCCCATATTCTTGCTGTCGGCTACGTATTCTACCGCAGCGTGGTTTGTTTCATACGGAGATACAAGTCTGTATTGTGTGCCGTCCATGATGGCCGGCTGAAGCCGTTTCCAGTTTACAATGGCTTGCTGGCAATAAGCCAGTTCATCAGCACTCAGTTCCTTCAGTCCGATATCAAATCCAAGTTTGCACATAGAGGCTACATCGGTACGGAATTTGACGCTTGTATTTTTGTTCCAGCTTGTAACATGGGCTGCCATAGCTTTAGCCGGAAAGAACTGAGAGAACCCCCATTGGATATAGATGCGCTCTACCGGATCCGTGTTGTCGCTGCACCAGAATTCGGTGAAATACTTAAGCGCTTCGTAATCACACCTTGCACCGCCGCCGGAGCAGAGCATCATCGGTACGTCGGGGTATTTTTCTTTTACACGTTTCAGAACGTTGTAAATTCCTCTTACATGGTCAACATACATCTGACCCTGCTTATTCTTATTGTAAGGCGAAAATATGTTGGTTATCGGGCTGTTGCAGTCCCATTTGAAATTCGCTACGTCTGGATTCTCAGTCAAGATATTGTCCACAACTCCATACACATAGTCCTGAACTTTGGGATTGCTCATGTCAAGTACCAGCTGATTGCGGTAATAATATGTGTCACGGTTGGGTTGCTCGATGACCCAGTCAGGATGCTTTTCATAAAGTTCGCTTTTCGGGTTGACCATTTCGGGTTCAATCCATATGCCGAATTTTACACCGGCATCTTTTGCTGATTTTACCAATGCGGCTATTCCTCCGGGGAGCTTGTCATGTGTCACTTCCCAGTCGCCGAGTCCGGCATGGTCATCTTTACGCGGATATTTGTTTCCGAACCAGCCGTCATCAAGCAGAAACATGTCGACACCAAGATGCTTGGCCTCCACCATCAGTTCTGAAAGTATATCCTGATCAAAGTCAAAGGCAGTATTCTCCCAATTGTTAAGCAGTGTCATTCTGGACTTGTCGCCATCTTTCAAAGAGTATTTGCGGGCCCAGTCATGCAGATTCCGGCTACCTTGCCCGGCTCCGTCATAGCTGAGAGTGAAGATGAACTCAGGAGTAGTGAATATCTCGTCGGCTTTCAGCTCATAGGTAGATGCATACGGATTTATGCCGGGAATAACCCGAAGATTTCCTACATTGTCAACCTCAAATGTAAACCTGAAGTTGCCTGTCCAACCGAGAGTGCCCATAAGCACTTCTCCGGAATGCTCCTTGACCGGACCGTTGAGGCCGATTTCAAAAAATGGATGGGTATGCATGGCAGCTCTGCTGCCGAGTTTTGTGTCTATTACTTTTTTGCCAAATTGTAGCTGCTGGGAGCTCATCTGAGCCTCCTTGGCCCAATCGCTGCTGAACTCTGTCAGGAAATAGGACGCCTCGTTGAAATACAGCATGGCGGATGCATAGGTTGAGAGTGTTACCGGTTTTTTCTCTCTATGTTTGATATCGCTCCATGTCTTGATGACATTTTCCTCCGGGTATGCCACATAGTGCAGTGTGACATCAAACGGATATTTATCATCACGAAGATGTATGTCAGTCTGTGTACCTCCATCTACTTTTGTTACTGAAGAGTCTACGTAGTAAAGATATGTGGTGGCATTTCCGTCGGCATGTGTCACACCGAGGGCCGGCTCAAAGTAATCTTCATTGCCTGAGGTGGAGTAGGCCTCCCATCCACGTTTTGACACGGAGCCGTCGCTACCTGCGTGCTGATTCCAGCTGAGCGAAGCGAGTTCGTTTTCGTCAAGAAGTTTTGGTCCGAGATAAGTCTGATAAAGGCGCCCGTTATCTCCAACTTTCAATACAAGGTCGGTATTGTCGGTGGATATACGAATGATTTTACCTTCATCATGTTGTGCGATAGCCGTTAAAGCTATGGCCGAGGCTGAAAAAATTGCCAATACTTTTTTCATGAATATTGATTCTTTTGTTTGAAGTTAATTATTTTTATGTACTAATATAATCTTTTTTTACCTAAGAAACTGTTCCAATAGTATTAGAAATTGAATGTAGCGCTAAATTCTACTGTAAAAGGTCGCAGATAGTTGCCGCTCATGTAGTAGTTCTGATATTTATCAGCTTCATCTTTACTGAGTAGTTCCGCTCCGTTGATGGTACCGCTTGCGCCTTTCTGATTCAGGATGTTTACTACAGTAGCTCCTACTGTAAGATATTTGTTTGCTTTCCAGGTGATACCGCCGAATGTTTCCCAGCGCCCGTTGAAGTACAGAGCGTTTGTCAGATTGGCGTATGTTTTCCCAAAGTACCTGAATGACAGCCACAGCCGGATATCATCTGTGATATTGTAGCTCGGGTCAAGTTCTATCAGAATCTGAGGTATCTCTTTTACGATATTCCCGTTGGCATTCAGATCGGGTACACCTTCAAATGGCGACTTTATGAAATAATTGTTATACGTTGGTTTCTGATAAGTGAACAAGGCATGTAGGTTAAAACCTTTAAATGGATGAATCTCCGCAGAAGTAGTCCAGCCTATTGTCTTGATTCCGTATATAAGAAGTGTTGTCTTTGACTGAGTAGTCCCGGGCTTGGTGACATTCTGCTGGTCAATGTTGTTGGATTTGGATATATACGTTATCATAGATGTCAGGTCCATCCATCGGTTGCGGTATGTGATGCCTCCGCGGAGCAGGGGAATGGTCACACGCTTGTACTGTTCCTCGGTAGGGCCAACTCCGGCATATTCATTAATGCGTGGGAAGCGTGTAGCCACAGTAGCATCGGCTGTGAGTCCGAAATTATGTGTCATTTGGTAGGTGCCTTGTAGAGTTGCGGCATAATTCAACTTATTTTTCAGCACATGCCGTGGCTCAATCTTCACGGTTTGGCTTTCATCGCCATTAATGTATGTGTGCGTGTCGCCGATGTGGAAGCCTGAGTATCGCTCGAACGGGAGTTGGTTGGCCGACATTCTGTAGTATTCAAGTCTGCCGCCGAAATAAAGATTCAGTTTTGGGGTGATGCTCCAGCTGTCTGTTAGGTATACTGCAAGTTTGTTCTCATAGCCCTTGGTATATTCCGGACTCAGCTCGTTGAATCCTCTGAATTTGTCGGATGTACCGTTGTCATACCTCTTGGTAAGTACCTCAGGATATGCGGAAACGGTTCCGGTCCACTGGAATGATGACGAATGATAATCAAGATTATAATACCATTCATTTACACCGAGTCTTATATCATGCCGGCCAAAACGCTTTGATAGCTCTCCTGTAAACAGTAGGTTCTGAACCTTTCCTACATGAAGCCATGTGCGGCGTCCTTCTGCAAGTCCGGTATAAGGGGTTGTAGAGTTATCTAAGAAAAGGTCATCAGATTCGGTGGCCTTAAATATAGAGCTTCCTCCGAAATCCACATAATTGGCATGTGGTGCATCCATATATTTTGAGCTGATATTCAATTGATATCCATTATCAAACGTATAATCAAACAGGGCGGTTATGTCGTGAGCCTGATTGTTGGTAAAGTCGCCCCAGCGGCCTGATTTTATTTTTCCGTCCATTATGTCCATATACTTGAATTCGCCACCTATTGGAGCGTAAGAGGTTGTACCAAGGGGGAATCCTGGAATTTCTTTTACACTGCCATCGCCGACATATATGAATGGAGCCGAATTGACCATCGAGCCGAGTCCATTGCTTTTGGAGTATTTGTATATAAGGCTGATTTTCCCTTTGTCAAGAAGCTTAGTGATGCCTGCATGATAAATCTGGGTACGGTCAGAAAAGTCAGTGAATTTTGGCTTGAAACTGCCCGGATCGAAATTCTGATAGACGCTTGCCGTGTATAACCATCCGTTAGATAGGCCGCCTGACAGATTAATGTCAAAATTTTGCCATCCGAATAGATTGGTATGATAATTAACAGTACCTTTGAATTCTTTCTGACCTATTTTTGAATAGCTGTCAACAGAATAAGCTATGTTGCCGGTTCTTATGGCCGATTCCATCGGATTCATAAGGCCGACACTGCTAAGACTTGCATCACTTCTCCAATGGCGCGCCAGTTGATGTACCGATGAAGAATAGACTGCCGGTAAGCCGTTTTCATACACATTTACATCTTCACTCGGAAGCCCAATCTGTATCTCACGAGGTTTTGTTGCGTCCGAGGCATTAAGCATGACGTTTCGCTCTTCCCCTTTTTCTTTGACTGAAGTAAGGGAGTCTGTGGCTTCTTTAGCCGATGCCGGGTGTGGCAGTCCCGACATTAGCAATACGATTAATGGAATCTGAATAATGGAATTTGGTTTCATGATATTTAAGTTTTCATCGCAAAAATAATCCGGAGGTAATGGCGGCGTCAATAGTCGGTAGTTGTCAGGTAGTGGGTAAGTATTGATATAAATCTTTAATCTTCGATGTTTCAGCTAAATAGAAGATATGTTGTACAACATTAAGGTAGTTGTCAGATTCATCATGAATTATTATTAATTTAGCGGCAAATAGAATGATAGGGATGAAAAACCGAATATTGATAACCACTCTATGCATATTGATGGCCATCTCGGCTATGGCATCTTCTGAATTTGGACAACTTGAAAAGGTGTTGTCTGACAGAGCTTCATATGTAAGTTTAAAAGAGAAAAGGATAGACAGTATAAAAAGTATCCTTAACCCTCGCATGACAGTTGAGGAACAGATGAAGCACTATGATGATTTATATCAGGAATACCTGACGTTTCGGTTTGATTCGGCTATGGCTTACCTTGACAGGGCCGAGCGTTTGATTGGCGATAATGCCGGATATGAAGATAAGGCTATTATCAAAATCCACAGGGCACTGTCATTGGCAACATCAGGGCATTTTAGCGAGGCCATTGAGATTCTGAGGGGAGTTGATTCTACCACGCTTTCATTGTCTACACGTAGGGAACTGTATTCTGCAATGCAGTGGACTTATGCCGCATGGGGTGAATACTCCGGGAATACATCTTTTGGCGCAAAGTATAATGAATTAAGTATAAGATACCTGGACTCATTGCTGACGGTTACTGACAAGTCGACACCGGAGTACTGCTATTATTATGCGGATAAGGTGCTTCGTCAAGGCGAATATAAGGAGGCACGTGACAGTTATATCAAAGCCCTCGAACCCACGCCGCAGAATACAAGGCTATATGCTCAGGCCGCGTATGGACTTGCAATGTCATACCGAGGCATGGGTGATATGGGCAGCTATCGAAGATGGCTGATAAATGCTGCGGTTTCTGATCAGATAATACCGCTGAAGGAAAATCTGGCACTTCAGGAACTTGCTCTTGACATCCGGAATAGGGATGGGGATTTGGAAAGGGCTAATAGGTTTCTTAAGTATTCGCTTGAAGATGCTATATTTTACAATAATAGACTGCGGATGTTGGAGATTACGGGAAAGATTCCGGATATAGCGTTGGGGTACCAGGATACTGTGACTTCGCAGAATAAACGGCTTAAAGTATATGTATCTGTCATTGGTATCCTGCTACTGATTCTCGCTGTATCGGTATATCTGATAGTACGGGAAAAGAAAATGCTCGGTATTTCGAAACAGGAGCTTTCCAAATTGAACAGCCGTCTTACAGCCTTGAATGAAGAACTTGCACATACCAATGTTTCGCGTGAGCAATACGTAAGTCTTTTTATGGATCTGTGTGCTGCATATATTGAAAAGTTGAATCGGTTTCAATCCACAGTCAGTCTGAAATTAAAGACCCGGCAATTTGACGATCTGCAACGTGTAGTTAACAATACACGCCCATCGGAAGCTGAAATGAGGGAGATATTCTTTAATTTCGATACCGCATTCTTGCGTCTTTATCCTGATTTTATTGAGAAATTCAATACTCTGCTCCAACCGGATAAAGTTATCATTCCAAAGCCGAATGAATTGCTGAATACCGATTTGCGAATCTTTGCACTTATCAGGATGGGCATAAAAGACAGCACGAAGATAGCCACGTTGCTTTTTTATTCACCTCAAACGATATTCAATCATCGCACACAAGTCCGTAACAGAGCGAAGAACAGGGATACTTTCGAGCGTGATTTATTCGAAATATGCACTACAATGCCATCAGGCAAATAGACGGATTACTGCCATATTCTGACCGCAATCTGAGTCAGCGTTAGAATGCGTTTAGCAGAATGTCTTTGTTCGGACTTGATGATGAAGCTATTTTAGCTTTCAGGCGTGATTTGCGCTTGTATGTCGTGTCGATGCTTTCTCCGATAAGCAGGGCGATAGTGCGGTTGGAAAGACCGCTGACTATATATACCATCAACCGGTATTCCTCTTGTTTCAGAGTAGAGAAATCGTTGCGTAGTCGAGTGAGAATATCTTCATGGCACTGCTCCATTTCGTTGAATATGCCATTGTCGTTTTTCAAGGCATCGATGTGATATTTTACCTTGTCAACAATAGCTTTCTTTTCGTTTTTGGAGCCTTGCGATTCATAGAACGTTTCGCACAGTTCATCAATCATATTGAATCGGTTGGCCAGTGAGGCTGACAGCTTGTTAGCCAATGCCGAGCATTCGTTTTTACGGCTATCGAGGCTTTTTTTAAGAAATGATGCTTCTGCAATAAGTGCATCGGCTTTGGCATTCTTCAGCTTGATATGCTGTCGCTGCCAGATGATGATTCCTATTGCGGCAAGGAGCACTATCATGCCTATAAGCAGAAGTTGGTTTCTTCGCGCACGTTCTTTATAGAGCATGAACTCTTTCTCTTTTTGAATATACAGAGCTGAAGCAAGAGCACTATGTCCGGTGGATTTCGAAAGTAATGCTTTTGCTTTTTGAGCTCTGCTGAGATAGTCCTCCGCAGAAATATGCGAGCTATAGTAGTCGACTGCGATATTGATTATTGTATCGGTCGGGGCGGCCAACTTGTTTGCCACCAGTGCCTCACCGTATAGCAATGCCCAACGGGCCATAGTGGCCGAATCTTTGAATTCAGCCACATCATAGCCATTAAGCATATTGAATGCCTTTTCCGGATTTTCTTCAATCATATTTTCCGCTTCATCAAGTTCGCATTTATAATTTGAACCTGAATATCCACATCCAGTAATGACAATCAGCAGTACTATGTAAAGCAATCCTCTCATACCTGCAAATTTACTCAAAAATATCACATCGTCTACATAAAGTGCTTGATAATCCAATTCAAGATTCGCCAACGACGTGTCACAATTCTCAATTTGCGTTTATGTGATATTGCAGTAGTAATCTGTCGGACCACTTTGTCAACCGGCATTACCCAAAACAGCCCCTCGCCCTTGGCCATTCTTGTATCAACGAGGCCCGGACGGATTTCTGTAACGGTGATGCCGGAATGCTTTGATTTCAGCTGAAGCGATTTGGTGTAATTGATCTGGAATGCTTTTGATGCACTATAAGCCGGAGCTATTGGAGCAGGCTGCATACCACCCACTGACGTTATCGTCACAAGATGGCCGTACTTTTGACACATGAATATATCATAGATTGCATCAACGGCATTAGTCCATCCCATTACGTTTAATGACAGAGTGTCTAACTCTACTATTTTGTCCAACTCCGGATTCAACTCACCAGTTCCGGCACATATTATTGCTAAATCGAGGTACTTCAACCGGTCAATTACTTGTCCCAATGCTATATTAAAAGAACCGATGTCCGCAACATCGCATTGTACGGCAAATGTAAGCTGTGGAAATTCTGCAGCCATTGCATCCAACAGGTTCTTACGCCTGCCCATAACCGCTACATGATGTCCGGATTCGACATAGTGTCTCCATAGGCCATGTCCGATACCTGAAGTAGCTCCTATTATCAGTATATTCATGTGTCTTATTTTTCAATGATGGATTAAGACACAAATCTAATACGTTAGCTGCGAAAAATTCTCAACATTTGTTGAGAGAGGCATAATTATTTGATAATGGAACTGATATTTTTATGTCTACTTCGACCAGAATCCTTTAGTGAATAGTACAAGCACGGTGAATATTTCAAGACGGCCTGTGAGCATCAGAGCCGATAAAATCCACTTGCCAAGGTCCGGAACTTTGTCAAAACTTTCGCCATAGCCTGTCACACCGGCGCCAAGTCCTGTATTGCTTATGCAGGAGAAGGCGGAGAAGAATGAATCGACCATTGGTAGACCAATGGCTGTCAATGCTATGCCTCCTACGCCTATAATCATTACATAGATGCACAGGAAGGCAATAACCTTTGACACCAGTTCATAAGGTACAGCCTTGCCATTGACCCTGACACTGAGCACTGTGTTGGGGTGCAGGCAGCGGTAAAGTTCATTGCGGGTATTTTTGAGAAGATACATCATTCGGTCAATCTTGGCACCACCGCTGGTAGATCCGGCACAAGCTCCGAAGAACATTAGTACAAAGAGCAGCGATAGGATGAACGGTCCCCATTCCTCGTAGTCACAGACGGAAAGTCCGGTTGAGGTTATTGTTGAGATTATCTGAAACAGTGGGTCGATAGTTACCGACTGCCATGATGTGACCTGTCCGCGGAATATTATGGTAAGGATAAATACCAGGAAGAAGCCTAATACTATACGTACGTAGGCTTTTAGTACATCGTTGCTCAGCAATGCACGCCATTGGCCGAGTGCCGCTTTATACATTAGTGCGAAGTTCACCCCTCCCAGAAACATGAATATGGACAGGACAACTTTGATATATACTGAGTCCCAATGGGCTATGCTTTCATCGGCAGTGGAGTAGCCTCCGGTAGATATAGATGAAAATGCATGGCAGATGCTTTCATACATGTTCATCGGGCCCATCCATAATAACGCTATCAGAATCAACGTCAATGCTACGTAAACGCCCCATAGCCCTTTGGCTGTCTGACTGATACGCGGGCGAATCTTGTCATGCGTGATACCGGTTACCTCAGCATTGAACATCTGCATGCCTCCCGAATGGTTGAGCATCGGCACCACAGCAAGTGTAAACAGTATGATACCCATACCTCCGAGCCATTGCATCAGGCAACGCCACATCGATATTCCCTTGCCGAGCGCTTCAACCGAAGGGAGTACGGAGGCTCCGGTAGTAGTGAATCCTGACATCGATTCAAAAAACGCATCGCTTATTGACAGTTTATGGTCGCACAGCATGAACGGTATCATTCCAAGGAATGAAAACATTACCCATACCAGAGCCGTCAGCAAAAATCCTTCTCGCTTGCCCATGTCAGTGTGACGGGGACGTAGGCAGAATGTGAGTGCCATTCCTGTGAGGGCAGTGGCAATTATCCCGACTATGAATGCATACGAATCACTTTCATGATACACAAGTGTGGTTATCAGCGGAACGGTCATGAACACGCTCTCAATGATAAGCAGCCAGCCTATCACCCTGAAAACCATAAGGATGTTGACCCCTTTACGCTTCATCAGATAAATAACTTTTCGATTTTATGCATGGCGGTGTTCAGGAACAGCACCACTACATGGTCGCCTGGTTCTATGCGGGTATCACCTCTTACAAGCATACCCTTTCCTTTACGTATCAGGCCTGCAATGGTCATGTCGGACGACAGTTTCAGGTCCTTTACCATGCCTTTTGTCACTTTGGCTCCATTTCTGACCTCAATTTCAGCCACATCAGCATCGGCCAAGGCCATGAATGTCGATGAATCAGTATCAGCATCGAGCATCACTTGGAATATGCGTCCGGATAGGAGCAGCTTCTTATTTATGATTGTACCGATATTCAGGTTTTCTGCCGATGAAATGAACTGCAGATCCTCCACCTCCGCAATAGTCTTTTTCACGCCATGCTCCTTTGCGGTAAGGCTTGTGAGGATGTTTGTCTCCGAGCTGTCAGTCAGCGCAATGAAAGCATCGCATTCATCTATCCCTTCCTCAACGAGTGTTTCGATATCACGGCCGTCGCCATGTACTACAGTGACATTCGGGCAGCGTTCGCATAGTTCCTGACAGCGGTCACGGTTGGTCTCAATGATTGTGATATCATATTTATCGCCTACAAGTGTTGATAGGCGGACGGCTATACGGCTGCCGCCAAGGACCATAATCCGGCGCAGTTCATGCTTCTGTTTGCCACATATATCACGAAGCTCGTTGACATGCTCTTTCGTGGTGGTGAAGTATAGTATATCGTTTGGATATATGAAGTCATCACCGCGCGGTATGATGGTCCGTTGATTTCGTTTTATTGCCGATACATGGAAGAAATGCTCCGACATGGACAGCTGCTTCAGCTGCATGCCTGTCAGGCGTGCGTTTTCGCGGATTTTTACACCTACTACAAGAAGCTCTCCGTCATGAATCTCAAACCAGAACCGTACCCAGTTACGTTCCAGTGCTTTTTTGATTTCCACTGCGGCCAGATATTCAGGATACATCAACGCACTGATTCCACGCTCGTTGAAAAACTCCCCGTAGGCAGGCTGCATGAACTCGTAGTTGTCAATGCGGGCTACTGTGCGCTTGGCTCCATAAGATTTTGCTATGGAGCAAGCAAGAAGGTTGGCCGTTTCTGAGGGTGTGACGGCTATGAACAGGTCGCATCGTCCTACACCGGCTTGTTTCAACACATTGAATGATGTAGGCTGACCGCTTACAGTCAGGAGATTGTAATTGGCATCCAACTGTGCCAACTTACTTTCATCAGCATCTACAATAGTTATATCCTGCTCCTCACGTGAGAGAAGTTTACCAAGATGACAGCCTACTTCTCCGGCTCCTGCAATTACTATCTTCATTTTTCTAATAATCTTAGGCAAGCAGCTTCGATAGCTTCCGCATCCATATTGCACAGCTTATAAAGCTGCTCTACCGAGCCTTGTGGTACAAATTTATCCGGAATTCCGATTCGTTGGACCCGATTAGTGAACCCATTGTCGGAAAGCCATTCAATAACTGTCGAACCGAGTCCTCCTTTTATAGTTCCATCCTCTACGGTCACAATCGGAGCTCCTGATTCGGCAACCGTGCGCAGTATATTTTCATCAATGGGTTTGAGGAAAATCATGTCATAAAGCGCTGCATGCACACCTTTGGCCTCCAGGCTTTTTACAGCCTTCATGGCTTCATTGCATATCGGGCCGAGGGTGAGGATGGCAATATCCTTTCCTACATGAATCTGTTCGCCTCGACCTTTTTCAAGTCGGCGGTATTCCTCAAGAGTCTGAAGCGAATTGCCGCGTCCGCGGGGATACCGTATGGCCAATGGCCCTTTGCGGTCAGGTAGCTGAGAGGTGTATAGCAGGTGTCGCAGATAATTCTCATCACGTGGGGCACAGACTGTCATGCCGGGGACTGTTGACAGATATGCCAGATCAAAAGCTCCGTGATGTGTAGCACCATCTTCGCCCACTATGCCTGCGCGGTCAATACAGAATGTCACAGGCAGTTCCTGCAGTGCTACGTCATGTATTATATGATCATAAGCCCTTTGCAGGAATGAAGAGTATATAGCCACGTACGGAAGCATTCCGTCTTTAGCCAGTCCACCTGCGAATGTCACGGCATGCCCTTCGGAGATACCCACGTCAAACGTGCGTTCCGGGAACCGTTTTTGCATAATGGACAGGGAGGTTCCGCTCAGCATTGCAGCCGTTATCGCGGTTATCTGCTGATTCTGTTCTGCCAATGCTGTGATAGCATTGCCAAAAACATCCTGATACTTCTGAGGTTTAGTTCCCTTATCCTGTTCAGTGACTCCGGTGTCCGGATTGAATCGTCCGGGTGCGTGCCATACAGCCGGATTTTCCTCGGCGGGGGAGTAGCCTCGACCTTTAATGGTGCGCAGGTGCAGTATTCGTGGCCCGTCCATATCCTTGATGTCACTGAGCACACGTATCAGTGTCGGAAGATCATGTCCGTCAAATGGACCGAAGTATCTGATGTTTAGTCCCTCGAACAGATTCTGTTCATGTGTGATCAGTGATTTAAGGCTGTTGTTGAACCGTAGAATACGGCCACGGTTCTTATCCGTTACCAGATGCAGGTCCTTAAGTGTGTTGAACACCTTGTACCGCATCTTGTTATAGCCCTTGGATGTTGTCAGATGTGCCAGATAACCGTTTAGAGAACCGACATTGCGGTCAATTGACATATCATTGTCATTCAGGATTATAAGCAGATTGTTCGGAGTATTGGCAGCATTATTGATGCCTTCAAATGCCAATCCGCCGCTTATGGAAGCATCGCCTATCACGGCCACAACGTTGCGCCGCGGTTCATCATTATGCAGTGTTGCCGCTACGGCCATGCCGAGGGCTGCCGATATTGAGTTTGAGGCATGTCCGGCGCTGAAAGTGTCGTATTCACTCTCTGATGGCGAGGGGAATCCGCTTAGGCCTCCCAGACGTCGGTTGGTGTGGAACCGTGGGGCGCGTCCGGTCAGAAGTTTATGTCCGTAAGCCTGATGGCCGACATCCCATACTATGCGGTCATATGGAGTATTGAATACGTAATGAAGGGCTACGGTGAGTTCTACCGCTCCCATACTTGATGCAAAATGTCCCGGATTAGTGCTTAATGCATTGATCAGGAACTTACGTATATCATAGCATACACCTGAAAGATCCGATACCGTCATGTGGCGTAAGTCGGCAGGCGAATCTATTCTGCTTAGCAGCGGATATTGATTACTGTCAACTTCTATAATACTTTTGTCAGAAGGTACTTCAATGAAATTCATTGCTTCTTGGACTTCTTTCGGTATTTTTTATAAAGAGGCACGAAAACAATAATTCCCGAACCTATTATCACAAGAATAACACGCAGATTTACAGGTTGCCGTGTTACAAGCAGATAGCATAGTGCCACCCATAGGAGCACTATGCATATCAGCCTGAATTTATCTTGTCCGTTCACGTTTATCTATAGGTAGATGAGGGGAGTCCGTCTATATTAGTCCTCGTCGCAGAACATCGGATCCCATGCCGGAAGCACTTCGGGCTTCTGTTTGAGAACTTCCAGAGCCTTCTGTGTGGCATATTTCTTGTTTACAACCAGACGGAACATATATTCGTCAAACCAACGGTCAGTCATTATCAGATGTCCGTCATTGGCTCCGGGTCCCCAGCTGTTTTCAACCATCCATTTTACAGGCTTGCCATCCTTGTCGATATCAACAGCCATAAGGGTCATGGCATGTGATGAAGCACTTGAGAATGTACGTATACGGTCGGCCTTGTCCATGGGGAACGTTGTGCCGAAAAGTGATTCGTAATCAAAATTGTTAATGTCAAGAATGCCACGTGTACGGTCAAAGAACTTGCCAACATCGCATGAAAAATACATCATGGTGCTATCTTTGATTGATGCAATGGCCATTTCCTTGATATCTTCAATCGGGAGGTTGACATATGTCCAGTTGCGGCCGTCATAAGTATGACGGTCATAGTCTATTTCGTATAGCTTGTAGTACTCGCGGGTAGGATCATTCATCAGCATGATATAATCATCTTTCAGATTATTCCCTGCGAATTTGTTATAGAATTCAAGTGGGGTATATTTTTCACGGCTTACAATATTGCCTTTGGAATCCTTGCGTGTCCATTCAAATTCTGTTGGAGGTACGCCAAGATTCAGTGCAAGAATGTGATATATATCACCCAGCATTTCCTCTTTGCGGGTATTGATTTCCTTATCCTTTTTTCCTGCTGCTTTCATGCGGCGGAGTTCCAGCCCATACTCTCTAAGCTTAAGCATAAGAATATTGCGCATCTGGCCGGTATTGTCGCTTGAGTTGGTCTCAGGCATTACGGATGCGGGTACCACACCATATTTCAAAATGTTGTCGGAGATACCTGTATACTGGCCACCATCAGACAGCGGATTTTTGAAAAGCCATTCGACAGTTTTATCTTCCATTGGCTTTCCGGCTTTGTCAATCATTGCCTGCAGGAAAAGATTGGCTTTCTCAAGCTGGTCATAGAAGAAGTTATAGTTCTGCGACAAATAGAGCTCGGGCATATCATTTTTTGCCATCATCTGTGCACGCAATACGTTAAGGCCGGTGAAGAGCCAGCAACGTCCGGATGACTTCTGGTTTGTGATACCTTTGCTGTTTACTCTATGCGAGAAATTTGTGTCAAGGTCGCGCTGATTGTCAGCATTAACTGCAAGTTTATTGATGTCAACACCGTTCAGAGCATTGCGTAGGGCTTTGTCCGAAGGACTGTTGGCATGTTTTGAACTTATACGTCCGAGCATATCGGCTGATATTCCCCCTTTGGTATCGGCTGCGGCCGAAGCATTTATAGTTGAAACTGTCAGGGCCAGTAGGCCTGCTGTGATAAATTTTTGCACCATGGTCTGTTCAGGCATTAAATTATTACAATTGCAAATGTAGCAAATTATAACTTAATTCCGAAATAAAAGGGTATCCATTCGTTAAATGGTTTTTGATCTGAACCGGTAAAGGATTGAAAAATAGTAGATTTGTTGACGAAACTGCTATGTTGTAGCCCGAAAAACTTGTAAATAGCGGAAAGATGCGTAATTTTGTAACTTATTAGAAACTTATGGATTGTAAAAAAGATGAAACTGCATCACTATATAAGCATTTCACTATCAATATTTGCCGTCATGCTGATGTCGCAACCTGCCTTCTCAAAGGATCCGGTGATAGCGCCATCGTATGCGTGGAAAATGTTGCCTCCTCTCGGCCTGCATGAGCCGGCAACGATTGATACCACAATGTACAACTATTTTCAACGTTCCGTGCCGTCGGAAGTGTCAATAGCATATGCCACAACGGGCAATCTTGGCTCCGAGGGGCTTAATATGATCTATTTTGACCGAAAGCCTCAGAGCGATTTCTTCTTCCGCGATGCTATAAGCTACTGGCTTCCTCAGAGGGGTAATCATACGTTTTATAACACACGCATTCCCATGACGTTGGTGAGCTACAATACGGGAGGTGGAAAGGAAAGCGCTCAGGACCGGTTGCAGGCCGATTTTTCGGGAAATGTCAACAAGCGTCTACAGATTGGTGCCAACCTTGATTACCTTTATTCAAAAGGCTCTTATGAAAGTCAGGCGGTGAAGAATCTCACATGGGGGCTCTCAAGTTCGTATATGGGCGACCGGTTTGAGTATCAGACCTTCTTCAATCACTATAATTATGTGATAAAGGAAAACGGTGGCATCACTGATGACCGTTATGTCACAGATCCGGGAGAGATCCAGGGTGGCGTCACTTCGTTTAATCCTAAAACGATACCGGTGCGCCTTAATAATGCCCATAGCCGAATAGTAGGGCAGGAGGCGCTGTTCAATGCGCGGTATAAGCTTGGTTACTGGCATACTGAACCGGCAGGGCACAAGGATGAAGCGGACACAATTGATGTAAGAACGTATATTCCGGTGACAAGTTTTATCTGGACTCTGAACTATAATTCAGGACGCCATGTGTTTGACAATAAGTCGACAGGCGAGGGAAGCGATATGTGGGATAATTATTATCTGACAACAGGTAATACACATGATGTCACTTCCTATTGGAGTCTGAAAAATACAGTCGGTATATCATTGCTCGAAGGATTTCACAAGTATGCCAAGTTTGGATTGGCCGGTTATGTGACGCATGAAATACGCCGATACAATCAGACGCCTGACACTGTCACATCACTTACTGATACTCCTGACGGCCTTACCCCATATCCATATGGATCGCTTGTCCCCGGCAGAGGTACTGAAAATTTCCTCTGGGCGGGTGCTCAGCTGACGAAACAGAGAGGTTCAATTCTCCGCTATGAGGCCACGGCACGGATTGGAGTAGTAGGTGCGGCTGCAGGTGAGATTCATGCAGAAGGAAATGTGTCGACACGGTTCAAATTGCTTGGAGATACTGTAAGCATAACAGGCTATGGACTTTTCTCTAACGAGACAGCTCCATATCTGATGAAGCATTACGTTTCGAATCATTTTATTTGGGAGAATGATTTTGGAAAGATACGTCGCCTGCGTTTTGGCGGAAAACTTGATTTGCCGTTTTCGGGGACTTATATCAATGTTGGAGCTGAGAATATACAGAACCTGATATATTTCAATGAACAGTGCATGCCTGTACAGCACTCAGGAAGTGTGCAGGTGTTCAGTGCATCTTTGCAGCAGAATTTCAGGGTGGGAATACTTAAATGGCGTAATAAGCTGACTTATCAGACGAGCTCCAACGAGTCTGTGCTTCCATTGCCCAAGTTCTCAATATACTCCAATCTGTATATTGATTTCAAAGTCGCCCGAGTACTGACTGTTCAGCTTGGTGTAGATTGTGATTATTATACTAAGTATTATGCTCCGGGCTATCAGCCTGCAACAATGTCGTTCTATAACCAGCGTGAAATGAAGTTGGGCAACTATCCGCTGATGAACGCTTATGTGAATATGAAGCTGAGCAAGGCACGGTTCTATGTCCTTTATTCGCACGTCAATCAGGGACTGACCGGACGTGATTATTTCTCAATCCCGCACTACCCGCTTAATCCCCGCAGACTTCTGTTAGGTGTGGCGGTTGACTTTGCCAACTGATGAAACGGCTCTTTTCATTAAAGAATCTGCTGTATTTTATCCTATGTGTGGCCATTGTGGCCATCACAGTGCGCAGTTGCAGCAGCAAACCTGTAGCAGCGCCAAGTGCGTTGCGGGCATCAGGTGGTGACACCATCGATGTCGCCATTGAGTACAATCCGATGTCAATGTATCGTTATGGTGACAGTCTGGCCGGATTCAGTTATGAACTGCTGAAATTGATGGCTTATAATGACAGTATTCTGTTTAATTATCATCCGGTATCAACGGTTGACGAAGCGTTGCCGCTACTTGAGGATGGTGTGGTGGATATTGTAGTGTCTGATATCCCGGCGATGGCTGACTATAAGAATCGGTTTATGCTCTCCGAACCGATATATCTTGATCGTCAGGTGCTTGTTCAGCGTAAAGATTCTACGGGCAACTTATCAATCCCGGACCAGTTGACGTTGGCCGGTAAAACCATCTTCGTACCGCATAATTCACCGTCAATAATCCGACTTAGGAATTTATCGGCTGAAATCGGTGATACCATTTACGTTAATGATTCAACAGAATATGGTGCAGAGCAGTTGGTGATTCTGACAGCTATCGGAGATATTGATTATGCTGTGGTCAATGAACGTATCGCTAAGAAGCTCGCACCTGATTATCCCGCACTGGATATTTCTACCAATGTGTCATTCACTCAGTTCCAGACATGGATCATGCGATTGAACGATTCCGGACTGTCTGATAGAATCAACAGAAGTATAAAGCGCATCAAGAGTACATCGCAGTATGATTCGCTGTGTGTAAAATATGGATGTTAGGAGTCAGCTTCTGATACGCATATTTCAGATGCTGAAGAACATTCCAATTTGCTGCGCGTTATATATTCGTATAATAGAACTTATTGATCATGAAAAAGGTATTATTGACAATGTCGGCGATAGCCGCTATAATGTTCTGCTCCTGCGATGACGCCGGACGCCTTGCCAAGGAAGTCGAAGGAAGTTGGAGTGGTGTGCCTGTTAAGCTTGTTGACGAATCAGCCGCATCAGCAATGATTATAGAGAACTACATATTCAGTGTAGATAGTACCGGACATTCCGGCGACATAGTGGTTGGCGGAATGATATCCACAACCTTCCAGATGCCACAATCTAATGACGAAGTCCAGCCATTCAGTCTTACCGGGTCAGCCAAATCCATTATTTATGGAGTCTGGACTGCTGTTGATGACGACGAGATAAATGTAAGTTTATCCCCGGAAAGCCTGTCGGTTACAGTGGATCCTGATGCTACTGAATTGGTGGCAAATGTGGTTACCGGTGCAACAGCTCCTGAACTTGAAACAATGAAGCCCCGGATAGCACAATCAATCAAAAACCAGCTTTCCGCGGTGCTTCAGCTCCGTTATGCCTCCATAAAACATCTTGATGATGTCAAGGTAAAAGGAAATGTGCTGAAGTTTGAGATCGGACACGATGAATATACATTCAGCCGCCAAGGGGGCGTTCCTCAATAACGTATACCTAAAGAATCGAATTTCTGGAAATCTATTTTTCTGAGCCCGCTCTCAGACAATGGAATTCCTTCGTTATGGTCGTCGAGATATATCGGCGGCCTTTCTTTATATTGAGGCGAGGCGATAGAGCGTGATGCGTCATAATAAGTGGTTGATACGATTCCTGCTATATTGAGCGCGCTGTGGAATAGAGCTGAACTTGAGCTGACGAAACGGTCGCTATTCTGTCTCAACGCATGGCCAATTGATTTATCATAGGTCTGCAATGCATCCGAAATCCATACAAGCATCGGTACATGAATCTGATAATAGCTTGGTTTTGGTGAAGCATGGAGGAATAATTCGCGGTTGTCATCAAATATATCCTCTCCATGATCGCTTGTGTACAGCATGGCACCTATGGAATTCTGTTCCGATATTATATCAATTACTCCACGTAGCACTGACGCGGTATAAGCTATGGTGTTGTCATACGCGTTTATAAGATTTGAACGCGTACCGGCAGTCACTTCAAGAGGGGAATCGGGAGTGAAGTGTGCGTCATTATGCGGATATCTGTCAGAGTATTTGAAATGCGACCCGTAGGTGTGAAGCACAATTAGTTGCTTGACAGCCTTACTGTTGTCAAGGTAGTTTCTCAAGTATGACAGGAGTTCTTCATCATAATGGTGTTGGTTGTCCGGACGTGTGCTGACCTCTCCTATAAATACACATGTGTCAGCCTCCTCTCCGAAAAAGTCAATGAATGAATGGTTACGGGCCTGATTGGAGAAGAATGCAGTAGAGAATCCGGCCTCCTTAAATGCTGTGATTATGCTCTTATGTGTGTATATCGAATCCTCGAAAGTAGTTGCATCGACATCGCTCAAAAGCATCGGAACACTCTTGTGGGTCGTATTTGATTCGCTGATTACTTTCCGGAATGCTGTCAGTCCTGATAAGCCGTTGAGAGGCTCATTATTGTTACGCTTATAGCCCAGAAGATTCCATTGCGGTGCTCGCGAAGTCTCACCGATGACAATTACATACAGCTCCCGTTCATCAGCCGGGCGTGTGCTTTTGGCTGCAAAAGTAAAATCGGATGATGTCTTGTGGTAATTAGCGGTGCGAGCGGAGCGTGTCACGGCACGATAGATATTATCGGCGATATTTAATGGATAGATATCATTGAATGGATTAAAGGGACGCTGACCGGTGAAGGATAAGATGAAAGATATGCCTCCAAGTATTGTAAGCAATAAACCTATGCGACGAAGTCTTAAGACAGAACTATTTGAAAGTGTCCAATGCTTGAAACAACCTATGATGGCGGTTACTAAAGGCGGCAGATACATGATACACACTACAAGGATGATTATCCCCATGCTGCCAAGCAGTTCGTTTACCTCGTCAGGGTTGGTAGTAACAAGATTCAGGAACATGTCTACCGCTATTACAGACCGTCCATACAGGTATAGAAGTACGAGCTGAAAAGCTGCAAAGAACATCAGGAAGAACATCCATAGCGTAGATTTGCATACTTTTCTGGTAATTGACATCAGCAATATGTATATGCCGCATGGCAAGAGTGTATTGGTGATGCGTTGCCACACTGAAAGTGATTCAGTGAATGATAATATGATGTTCGGCGCAGAGCATACTGCGATGCACCATATGGCCAAGATGCTTGATATGATTTCCGGCTTTGATAGGCCGCAATATTTTTTCAAATTAAAAAGCTTCATTTATGTTGAATATAAATGCTGTTTCTCCCTTTCCGATTCCAAAGTCAAGGCGCACGTTAGTGCGTTTCTTGAATTCCCATCGGTAGCCTATGCCACCATTCGGAAGCAGGCGCCTCCATCTGAATTCCGATGGTTTTCTGAATACCGAGCCTAAACCACCCCACACTACAATGCCGTTTCTGCGCCATATATGCTGACGTATTTCGACTGTGATATCTGCCTCACATTTGTCACGGAATCTGCCTTCATAATATCCTCGCATCGAATTGCTGCCGCCGAATGTAGGCATCAGTGCCCAGGGTACATTACCATAACCGAGCGTGGTATGTAAATGGGCTGCAACAACGGCATCTTTCCATGTCGGGAAATACCCAGACAAATCCAATGATGTGGAACTGAATGCATAGTCATTCCAGAGAAACCGTGGATAAAAACGCTGTACAAGTCCGGCATACCATCCCCGTTGAGGTGCGGTCAGATTATCACGTGTGTCAAAGATGGCAGATATGCTTAATCCGAGATTGGTAGTGCGCAGGCTCTGACCGGCCCATAATGTGGCGTCTGTTACATGTCGTGCTCTGGCATGGGCAACTTCAAATCCCGGGCCAAAATAGAATCCCCGTCCCAGGTTGCCCAGAAACTGAGCGTATCCGCTTATAAGAAATTCATCAAATTTCACCGCATTGTCATAATTATTACCGGCATCGTAACCTATGCCCCAGAATTTTCGGGGAAAGGAATAGAAGTGGACGTTATAATCTATCCGGTAACGGTCAGTGGGACCGAAATGATTTCCGCGTATGCCAATCAGATAGAATCCTACGGTAGAGACATCGCCATAGAGCGAAACGTTTGATAGCGATGTCACAGTGTCCTTGGGCGATGTATTATAGTTACCGGCAGCAACGAGCCCGATTCCAAACTTTGTGTCCGATGAATAATGTGGACCACCTATGATGCTGAAATCAAAACGTTTGTATTGCTTTGGCTTGTTTGATTCATTGAAGTAATTGATTATTTTGCCTATGAAGCTTTTAGGCTTGTTCTCCGGATTGATTGAAACACTGTCTGTCAGTGTCTCAATGACGGGAACAGAATCATGGCTCTGTATATCAGTTACAACATTATTGGCCTTGACCTGATTGGCTAATATAAATAGTGTTATGAAGATGTGGAAAAGATGTCCGTTGTGCATGATGTGATTATTAGCCATTTCGCTTGTGCAAATTTAGTGATTTAATCTGATAATTACTTTGACCTGTCATTGTGCAGATATGCAAAATTTGTCTTGAAAAGAAGATTTGACTTATAAATGTGACGAATTGGACAAAAAATAATTACACATATACAGCACAAAAGGTGTTACATACTTGTTACAAATACAAAGTCAACTATTTATTTCTACATTATGCGCTCAATTCTGACATCTATAATATTTATATTATCAGCAGGCATTGTATCCGGTGCTGATATAATAGGCGAAGTGGACTCCATTGGCATCGCAACCGAATCGATGGCAACTGAGAGTATGGTTGAAGCTGTCTCCCCTGAAATTGACACACTATCAATAAGGCAGATGATGAGAGAATCAGAGGTGGAATATGGTAAGAATCCAAAAAAACATCTGGATATATACGATTTCCCATATTCGCGTACGCGCAGTATGCCTGACTGGAAGCGTCTGTGGGTCAATACAAGCGTTCTTGTCGGTGGAGGGGTATCAACGATGCTGATTCTTGAAGCACTACCTGAGGAGTCAACGGCATGGAATAAAAGGGAGTCGCAGAAAATTCCACTTTTCAAGCGTTATATCAATCATATCAAGGCCGGTCCTGTATGGGATCATGACAATGCTATATTTAATTTTATACTCCATCCTTACGGAGGTGCGGCTTACTATATGTCAGCACGCAGCTGCGGGTTCAATTGCTGGGGCTCGTTCCTGTACAGCTTCTGTATCTCTACATTTTTCTGGGAGTATGGATTTGAGGCATTTAATGAAATACCTTCTGTGCAGGACCTGGTGATAACCCCTGTTGTCGGATCTTTGTTTGGCGAGGGCTTTTATCTTATAAAGAGACATATTGTAAGCAACGGTTACCGTCTATGGGGTTCGCGTGCGCTGGGTTTCATTGTTGCCTTTTTGGTTGATCCGGTGAATGAACTTGTAGGATACTTCCGTGGGTATCAGAAGAGTCGGTTCCAGAATCCGGGTTATCAAAAGAAGAAATATACGATAGAAAGCTCTCCTTGGGTAAAACCTGTAGATGGTGCGTTGGCAGCAGGGATATCGTTGAAATGTACATTCTGATAAGGGCAATAAAAGCGTAAATTCTACTAATATTATTGCGCGTCCGGCTGTATTTGGATTGTAACAAATAACTAATTTTGTAAAATATTTAGATAGTATGAAAAAAATATATTCGCTATGCATATCTGCCGCTGCCGGCATCATCGCTTTTACTGCTAATGCTCAGGGTGTTGAATATCTTAATTACGGCAATTTCAACAATTGGGTTACGCGTAATATTCATGAATCATCGGTGATTGGCGGTAATAGCAAGACACTGTATGAGATTGGACCGACGCAGACTATCAATGGGAATGTGGCCTATCGTAACAAGGGTAATTCGCCATGGTGTACAAGCAATGTATATGCTAAGGTATCAGGAGTTGTAAAAGGCTCTAATGCTGTCTATCCGGCGGTACGTTCCGGTTCTAACAAGTGTGCCAAGCTTTGTTCACAGATGGAGAATGTGAAGGTTCTTGGACTTATAAATATGGATGTCATGGTAGCCGGGTCGATTTTTCTCGGTCAGATGATGGAACCCATTACCAGCACTAAGAATCCTTATTCAAAGATGGATATGGGAGTGGCATACACCAAGAAGCCCAAAGCGGTTGTGTTTGATTATAAGCTGGATATGCCTGCAACAAACAGCAGAGTGAAGTCAACCGGTTTTGGATCGAAAAAAACACTTCCGGGGCATGATCAGGCTGTTGTCTTTGTATTCCTTCAGAGCCGATGGGAAGATGAAAAAGGCGGACTGCATGCCAAACGTGTTGCTACCGGAGGAGAGAAGTTCGGCAAAGGGACATCATGGGTCAACGGACATAAGATACCTCTTGTATATGGCGATTGCTCCGCTAAGTCCGGTTACAGTTGGCTTGGCCTGCGCAACGGATCAAATGCCTATTATGCAAAAAATTCAAAAGGCAAGTTGGTGCCGGTAAAGGAAGAAGGCTGGGATGCTAATGCAAAACCCACACATGTGGTGCTGATGATGAGTGCCGGTTCCGGAGAGCCATATGTAGGTACGGAAGGATTGACATTCTATGTGGATAATGTAGGATTCCAATTATAGAATAAAAACTTATAATATTTTTATGCAAAGGGCGTGAATTCACTTCATGCCCTTAATTTTTGCAAATAATTGTGTATCTTTGCCAACATGTCAGTCAACAAGGTAATCTTAATAGGAAATGTGGGCCGTGACCCCGGGATTAGATACATAGAGAGTCGTCCCAGAGCTGAGTTTACATTGGCTACCACGGAACGGTCCTATACATCCAGAGCCGGGACAACAGTCCCGGAGCGTACGGAATGGCATAATATTGTCATGTGGGACCGAAATGCAGAGGCCGCTGAAAAGTATATCCGTAAGGGTACGAAGCTGTATATCGAAGGAAAGATCCGGTCAAGAATATGGGAGGACCGTAATGCGATAAAGCGTACCGTGACAGAGATCTATGTGGATTACTTTGAAATACTTTCACGATAAAAAGATAATCAAAATAATAAACCATCATGCAAAACGAAGAATCAAGAATTATCCCTGACGCGGATGTTCGGAATGAATCGGCCCACATCTATGAAGATGCGGATCCCATTCAGCTTCCTGAAAACGCGTTTCGTGAGCTTGCTGAGGATGAGGAGTACCGTCCGGTGATGCATCCGGCTCATGACTATCCTGAAGTGACTCCCTATTCTGTAACAATGGGTCTGATACTTGCTGTGATATTCAGCGCGGCCGCGGCTTATCTTGGCCTCCGTGTCGGTCAGGTATTTGAAGCTGCTATTCCTATTGCGATTATAGCCGTAGGTATGTCAGGAGCTTTGAAGAAAAACAATGCTCTTGGACAGAATGTGATAATCCAGTCGATTGGCGCATGTTCCGGAGTAATTGTAGCCGGAGCTATATTTACGCTTCCGGCCATATACATCCTGCAGGGCACACATCCTGAGATTACTGTCAACTTTCTGGAGATATTCCTGAGCTCATTGTTCGGCGGTGTGCTCGGAATTTTGTTCTTTATCCCTTTCCGTAAGTACTTTGTGAAGGATCAGCATGGTCGCTATCCTTTCCCGGAGGCAACCGCTACAACTCAGGTGCTTATGAGCGGTCAGGCCAAAGGTGCTTCATCGGCGGGTCAGGCCCGAACATTGGTTGTGGCGGCTCTTGTCGGTGGTATTTATGACTATGTGGTCGCTACATTCGGACTCTGGGCCGATACTATAACTACAGCAGCCACTTCATGGGGCGCTTCGATAGCGGAGAAGGCTAAGGTTGTGGTAAGCTGCAATACCGGAGCTGCACTTCTTGGCCTCGGTTATATAGTAGGACTCAAGTATGCATTTGTCATCTTTGCCGGTTCCGCATTCGCCTGGTGGGTGATTCTTCCTCTGCTCGGATGCTATGGCGCGCCTGAAATCGCATCGTTGTCAGCTGATAGCATTTTCTCTGATTATGCGCGCTACATCGGTATCGGCGGTATAGCCATGGCCGGAATTATCGGTATAATCAAATCATGGGGTATAATAGTTCAGGCTGCCGGACTTGCCGGTCGAGAGTTTAAGGGTGGTGCTGCAAAGGGTAAGACTATCCGTTGGCAGCAGGATATCTCCATGAAGCATATAGTGTTCTTTATTGTGATAGCTCTTGTCGCTGTGTTCGGCTTCTTCTGGGCCGGCGTGCTTCACAATGTATGGCAGGCGCTTGTAGCATGGGTTGTTGTCACAGTGATTGCGTTCCTGTTCACTACTGTAGCGGCCAATGCAATCGCTATTGTCGGCACTAATCCTGTCAGCGGTATGACACTGATGACGCTTATCATTGCCTCTGCGATCTTTGTAGGTGTCGGTATCAGTGGATCATCCGGTATTGTTGCATCTATGATAATAGGTGGTGTGGTATGTACCGCGCTTTCTATGGCCGGCGGTTTCGTTACTGACCTTAAGATCGGTTACTGGCTTGGTTCCACTCCTAAAAAGCAGGAAACATGGAAATTCCTCGGAACCCTTGTGTCAGCAGCCACTGTGGGTGGTGTTATCCTCCTGCTCAATAATGTATACGGATTCACAGGTAAGGATGCTCTTGTGGCACCTCAGGCCAATGCCATGGCTAAGGTGATAGAACCTATCATGATGGGTGGTGATACCCCTTGGGCCCTTTATATTACTGGCGCTGTCCTGGCGCTGCTTCTCAACTGGCTTGGTGTGCCTGCTTTGGCATTCTGTCTTGGCATGTTTATCCCTATGCATCTCAATGCCCCTCTTCTTGTAGGAGGTCTTATAGCATGGTTCGTTTCCACACGCTCCAAGGATGCTGCTCTCAATGATGCACGTCGTGACCGTGGTACTCTGATTTCATCCGGACTTATTGCCGGTGGTGCCCTGTTTGGCGTATTCGCTGCTCTTACACGATTTGTCGGAGGCGAATTCATTGTGTCGATGTCAGAGTCGCTCAATCAGTCGCTTGGTGTATTGGTATACATAGCTCTGATTATTTATCTGATATGGGATAGCCGCAGAGCTAAGGTTAATATTTGAATATCATCCTTATAAAAATTATGAAAAATCCGGCTTATGCCGGATTTTTTTAATCTATATATGATCCGCCAACTCCTGACACATATATTCCGGATCTCAATTCCGGCCATTATCATCAATATAACTACGCCTCTGCTGTCTATGTCTGATTTGGCTATCGCCGGACATTCAGGAGGTGCCGCGCTTGTTGCTGCTGTAGCATTGGGCGGGGCAATGTTCAATATGCTCTATTGGCTATTTGGATTCCTCCGGATGGGGGCAAGCGGGTCAACGGCGCAAGCGTATGGGCGAGGAGATATGACAGGATGCTACAATGTCCTTTCAAGAGCTTTGTTCTTAGGCTTTGCGATAGGTATTTTGATGATCATACTCTCGCCCTTGTTGCTGGGATTTCTGCTGTGGTTCATGGAGCCGGATATGCAGACATTAGAGTTGGCGGTTCAGTATTTCGATATCTGTATTCTCGGGGCTCCGGCAGTCCTCGGGTCGTTTGCCCTGACAGGGTGGTTAGTGGGAATGCAGAATTCCAAGGTGCCGATGTGGATATCTATTTCGGTAAATGTCATCAATATCCTGCTGAGTGTATTCCTTGTGTTCTATTGCAATATGGGAGTCCGGGGTATGGCTGTAGGAACAACTCTTGCTCAATGGATGGGATTTATATCTACATGTGTGGCATGTCGGATGATATTCGGTTTCAGGTATCCGGGATTGAAGGAAATATTTAATTTTACAGAGCTTCGTCGCTTCTTCAAAGTAAATGCCGATATATTTCTCCGGACAGTATGTCTTGTGGCGGTGACGATGTGGTTTACCCGTGTTGGCGCTATGCAGGGAGCCGTAATGCTTGCTGTGAATGCGCTGCTGATGCAGCTGTTTACCGGTTTTTCATTCTTTATGGATGGTTTTGCTTTCGCCGCTGAAGCATTGTGCGGGAAGTTTGAGGGAGCAAGGCAGTGGACACGCCTTCGTGTGACGGTCAGGATGCTTTTGTCCGTAGGGCTTGGTATGGCGCTCCTTTTTACAGTGGTTTATTTTGTGTTCGGTACTGAATTCCTATCCCTGCTGAGTTCTGACCATGTGATCAGATCGAGCGCCGAGGAATATATCGGTTGGGCTATATCCATACCGATGCTGAGTTTTGCCGCGTTTGTTTATGACGGCGTGGCTATCGGAGCAGTCAGAACCGGAGCGATGCTCCGGTCCATGGTGATTGCGTCCGTAGTGTTTGGGGTGATATATCTGCTGACATATTCCGGGTATGGCAACCATGGATTATGGCTTGCCTTCGTGAGCTATCTGTTGGTGAGGGGTGTGGCTCTTGCGGTTATGCTGAGAAATTACTGGCTGGATTCTCCAATCTGTTCAAGATAGGCGTCGCATGCCATCTCAAGCTCGTCATACCACTCCTGACCGAAACGCTCAATCAGTGGCTCACGCATGAATTTGTATAGTCGTACACCTTTGGCTTTTCCTAACGATTCGGCACATCGGCATATCTTCCATCTATGGTAGTTGACGGCTGTGAATCCGGAGTATTCTTTGATTCGCAATGGATAAAGATAGCATGACATAGGTTTACGCCAATCTGTCAATCCCTCGCGGTAGGCCTTGTCAAGTGCGCACATACACATACCTCCTGCGCCATACGTGGTAAACACACAGTCGCGTCCATCAACAATCTGTGTTACCAGATCGCCCTCTTCATCAATATATCCTACGCCGGCCTCGTCTATACGTTCCAATGCGCGTGGTGAGAGCATATGTTTTACTTTTGGGAGCAATTCTTTAAGTTTGTCATATTCCTCACGGGTTATTGGAGCACCGGCATCGCCTTCAATGCAGCATTCGCCAAGGCATTTTGCCAGATCGCATATAAAGTGACGTTCGGCGATATCAAGAGTTACTAAAGTGTCCTGAATCTGTAGCATAATTTCTTCTTCGGTTTTATTCATCGTAAAAAAGACTTATGTGTCAATGGTGGCACATGCCACAAGCCGGTCATATAAGTCGCCGGGCTTTCTCAAGTAGACCAATACGGTATATCTGTTAGATGTCTGATAAAAGTTCCCTTCAATCAGGCTGCTGTCGCTGTTCAGTGTCATGGAATTGACCGGATGGCTTACGTAGCGGTAGTTGTACGAACCTTGCTTGAGAAAAAGCGACTGTTCGTAGGAGCCGGTTTCATAGTTGTACTCCATCGGTTCAATCGGACAGTTGAGATTGAGATCTCCGTCAATAAAAACATCATAGCCATTGAGTCTTGGCATCTGGAGGGTAAATTTAGTCACGGCATAGTCAGCATCAATATCCGGATGCTCATCGCCTGAAACATCCGAGTTGCGTACACGGAAGGCACCGTGCTGAGTGCGGTCATAGGAATATGCTTTGTCGCTGCGTGGCTCATCAGTACATATCTCAGTGTAATAATAGGGATATGTAAATGACGTAGAGCAAATATTCATGGTAGGGTATCGGAGCGATACCGTTTCAAAGCGCCTGAATTCATTGCCGGCCTTAAATATAAGAGCCGGGTCATGTTCATAATACAGTTTACTTCCTGTAATCCGTAGAGGGCGGTTCAAAATATGTGTGTTGATATAGTCGCCGTTCTGGATAATGCGTGTGGATATCTCAGATAGAGGATTATTCAGATTCAGGTTTTGAAGATCAACGCATAAATTGAGTTGCTGGTGTCCTTTGCGGTAATCTATATCGGTTATGCCGCTCACTTCTCCTGATATCAGTGCGCCTGCCTCAACCATGCTGAACCGGACTTGAAGAAGCGTACTGTCGGGCTGTTCCTCGTCGTATACAGTAAGGAGATAATTGCCTGAAGCTGTTATCTCCATATCAGGGGATGGTATCGTGATCCTGTAATTGACATAGTGAACAGTTGTTGCACTTGAGAAACTGTAGTCAGTTATTTCCGCACGGTTGAACCCGTTAAGGTACATCTGTTCCGGCAGTCCATCCGGAATCCAATCCATATTGCAGTGCTCGATACGGTAACACATGTATCTACGCTCTTCCGAAAGCTCATCGAAGCTTATCGTGACTCGTTCCGGTGAGTTCAGCTTTATAATAGCATTGGAAACGTCTGTTTCCGCGCCGGTAGAGATGCTCAGGGTGCGGATCAATGGTGAGTATACCGCAGTCCGGGTGTTGCGTGTGTCATCGTCACCAGTCAGAGCTGATACATGCTGAGGAAACGCATATAGAGCTATACATGCGGCAATGAAAACGTATATACGATTGAACCCTGTCATTTGACGGTTAGTTCGTGCATGCGTTCAACCCCATACTTTATCAACTCGATACATGGGCGTTTTAGTGTTTTGAGCTCAGCGCAACGCACAGCTCCATATTTATCAGAAAAGTCGGAGGTGATAGTCCTGATGCATGAATATGTCCGAGGTTTGTCAGCAGGCTGCTGCCAGCTTATAGCACTTTGTATAATGGACATTGAGGATATTGCACCGCATACTTCGCCGCATCCACCTATACCTCCGCCCAATCCGGCTGACAATATGGCAGCTTTCGATGAATCGAGATCCAGTACGTCATTGAAGGCCATAGTAAGACACTGTGCGCAGTTATAGCCCTGTTTTCGCAATTCGATTACGGTATTGATTCTATCTTCAAGTGTTAGCTTTGAGTTTACCATTCTATTGGAGTTTTGCCATGTTCTATCAGATAACTGTTGGCTCTGGTGAAATGATGATTGCCAAAAAAACCTCGGGCAGCGCTCAGCGGAGAGGGATGTGCGGATGTCAGCACAAGATGACGCTGACGGTCAATGAACTGACCTTTACGCGCAGCATATGCCCCCCATAGGATGAAAACCAGGTTGTCACGCTCCTTCTGCAGATGCTCTATGACGCTATCCGTGAAAATCTCCCAACCATGACCGGCATGTGAAGCTGCCTGTCCGGCCCGTACTGTAAGGGTTGAATTCAGCAACAGCACTCCTTGGTGTGCCCAACGTGACAAATCACCGTCAGAACCAAGATTATGTCCGGTATCATCAAGTACTTCCTTGAATATATTGACCAATGACCGTGGCAACTGTACTCCCGGATTGACGGAGAAACAAAGCCCATTGGCTTGCCCCGGGCCATGGTATGGGTCCTGACCGAGAATGACTACTTTCACATCATCAAAAGGGCATGAATCAAATGCCGCAAATATTCTGCCGGGGGCAGGATAGACGGTTGTGGCCGAGTACTCCGAACGGACAAAGTCGGTTAGCTCTTTGAAGTAGGGCTTAATCCACTCATCGCTCAGGTGAGCGTTCCATGATTTTTCGATTCTTACATTCATATTCGTATTGCAAAGATAGTGACAGACAGGCTAAATGCAAAACTACTAAATAAAAATCAGCATCACTTGGCGTGATTCATAGGCTCTATATGGCAAATATTTCGTAAATTTGTGCTCGAATACTGTTTCTGCTTCAGTATTTTCAAAGTGCTATCAATAAAAATATGAAGATACTTGTTACTGGTGCTGCCGGCCAACTCGGCAGGGAATTACAGAATGTCCTTGAATCAGAGATCCCGGGAAAGTCCATCTATACCGATATTAATGAACTTGACCTTACAGATGCCGGTGCCGTTAATGAATATATCCGGAAAGGAGAATTTACTCATATAGTGAATTGCGCGGCATATACGGCAGTCGATAAGGCAGAACAGGATCAGACGCTATGCTATCGGATAAATGCCGAGGCTGTAAGAAATATAGCTTCAGCTGCCTCTATGGCTGGCGTGAAGGTGATTCATATATCCACTGACTATGTGTTTGATGGACAGGCATTCCGCCCGTATCATGAAAGCGATAAGGTGAATCCACGATCACACTATGGCACATCGAAGCGCAAGGGTGAGATGGTTCTTCTCTCTTTATGTCCTGATGCTATTATTATACGTACTGCATGGCTTTATTCACCATACGGTCATAATTTTGTAAAGACCATGCTTAATCTTGGCATACGTCAGCATGACATACGTGTGGTAAGTGACCAGATAGGGACTCCGACTTATGCCCGCGACCTTGCTGAAGCGATATCGGTAATATTGCAGGCTCGTCAATGGGTCGAGGGTATTTTCCACTTTACTGATGAAGGTGTATGCAGTTGGTATGATTTTACCAAAGCTATATTCCGGTATGCAGGTATCGAGGGGTGCCGTGTTACTCCTATCAATACCGAGGATTATCCCACAGCAGCTACTCGCCCACCGTATAGCGTTCTTGACAAGACTGCTATAAAGAAAACGTACGGGATAACGATTCCTCACTGGGAGGAGAGCCTGCGTCTGTGTATTGACCGTATCAAATCCGGGGAAGGCTCGGACGTGAATGAATAAATTTAACACTCATCCTCGAAGAATATGTCACAGCAACTTAATGACGAAATAGCGCGCAGGCGTACATTTGCCATCATATCGCACCCTGACGCCGGAAAAACTACACTGACAGAGAAACTGCTGCTGTATGGAGGTGCCATACATGTGGCTGGAGCTGTTAAGTCGAATAAGATAAAAAAGACCGCCACCAGTGACTGGATGGAGATTGAAAAACAGAGAGGTATCTCTGTGGCAACATCCGTGATGGGTTTCGACTATGGCGATTATAAGATAAATATTCTTGACACACCGGGTCACCAGGATTTTGCTGAGGATACATACCGTACTCTTACCGCAGTGGACAGCGTTATAATTGTTGTCGACGTGGCAAAAGGTGTGGAGCAGCAGACACGTAAACTGATGGAGGTTTGCCGTATGCGCAATACTCCGGTCATAATCTTTGTGAACAAGCTGGACCGCGAGGGACGTGACCCGTTTGAGATTCTTGATGAACTTGAAGCGGAGTTGAAGATCGCTGTACGTCCTCTGAGTTGGCCTATCAATATAGGGCAGAAGTTCAAGGGTGTGTACAATATATATGAACAATCCCTGGACTTGTTTACCCCCAACAAGCAGAAGGTGACGGAGCGTGTTGAGATTGATAATGTGGAAGATCCGCGTGTTGATGAAGCTGTCGGTGAATCTGATGCCACAAAGCTCAGAGAGGACCTCGAACTTATAGAAGGAGTATACCCGGAGTTTGATCCTGAACAGTATCTTGCAGGGGAATTGGCACCGGTATTTTTCGGTTCGGCATTGAATACATTCGGTGTGAAGGAGCTTCTGGACTGCTTTGTCAAGATAGCCCCCTCACCAAAGCCTGTTGATGCTGAAGAACGCACTATTAAGCCTCAGGAGGAACAGTTCTCCGGATTTGTGTTCAAGATTCATGCCAATATGGACCCTAATCATCGTTCATGTATCGCATTCGTGAAGATTTGTTCAGGAAAGTTTGAACGTAATGCTCCATACAAGCATATCCGTACCGGTAAGACCTTGAAGTTCGCTGCACCTACGGCATTCATGGCTCAGAAAAAGAATATTGTTGATGAAGCATTTCCGGGTGATATTGTAGGTATTCCTGATACCGGTAACTTCAAAATCGGAGATTCTGTGACGTCAGGAGAGGCAATCCATTTCAAAGGGCTCCCGAGTTTCTCCCCTGAAATGTTCAAGTATATTGAGAATACAGACCCGATGAAGTCAAAGCAGCTTGAAAAAGGTATTCAGCAGCTCATGGATGAAGGTGTGGCCCAGCTATTCGTAAATCAGTTTAATGGACGTAAGATAATAGGTACAGTAGGCCAGTTGCAGTTTGAGGTGATACAGTACCGTTTGCTTCATGAATATGGAGCGCAGTGCCGTTGGGAGCCTCTGAGCATGTATAAAGCATGCTGGATAGAAAGTGATGATGCGGAGGCATTGAATGCATTTAAGAAACGTAAGCACCAGTTTATGGCTGTTGACCGTGACGGACGTGATGTATTTATGGCTGACTCAAATTATGTGCTTCAAATGGCACAGAATGATTTCCCTGCCATAAAGTTCCATTTCACCAGCGAATTCTGATTTATTCGGACTAAACAATACAAACAATATCCGCTCCTGTCAATTAAGTGTTGGCAGGAGCGCTTTTTTATTAAAGATATTGTTCTCAGGGATATACTGCCGTGGTATTCTGTGGACGCATAAATACTCCAATCTTGAAAAAGTTTGTGGGAATATTGTTAAATAATGATAAACAAACGTATAGTTGCTATTTAAGCCATGACGAATATAAAATACTGAATAACAACGGTATATTTGAAATATTAGAGCTTTTTTAATGTGAATTTACATTAACATCTAAAAATGCACATAAAAATGGACTGTGTGCAGAGAAAATTTGTAATGGCAAACCGATTTGTGAAATATTGTGAAATATTGTATTTAATAAGACGAAAATTGCCCCAAAATTTAACATTTTGGAGTAAGTGCTAATAAGTGTTTACTGGCTGTGTGAAGTGTTATCAAAAGACAATATGCGTATTATCAGCATTTTGCAATTTGGCAGGAGCTGAAAAATGTCGTATCTTTGCATCGTTGAAAATCATTAGGGCTTATATAGTCTGTAATTATTTTTAAGAAATTAAGATGAATCTGATAAAGTCATTATTACTTTCCGTATCAATACTTTCTGCCGGTACAGTTGTAGCTCAAACCAATCTGCCGGAACGTCATTCCGACATAGCTGACAATAAGAGTGAGATGTCAAAATGTATCAAGAGTACATTTATGGATCTTAGCCTTGAGGAGGCCAGAAAGCATTCACCATTTGCAAACATTGCTGAGAGCGTTCCGGCTCCGTCTGCTGCTCCTCAGATGGCAGGAAGTATGGTCAATTATGCTAAAAAGTTTTTAGGTACACGATATATCCTCGGTGCCAACGGCCCTAAAGCTTTTGACTGCTCCGGTTTTACAAGCTATGTATATAAGAATTTCGGTATCACATTGAACAGAACTTCGCGTCAGCAGTTCCTTCAGGGCGATCGTGTGAGCGTAGGTGAGCTGCAGCCCGGCGATCTGCTATTCTTTAGTTGCCGTAGCAGCGGCCGTGGAAATGTGGGACACGTAGCGATGGTTGTGTCAGTAGATAAGGACAGCAATAGCTGCCAGTTCATTCATGCTTCTGTTAAGAAAGGTGTAAGCTATCAGAAGTTCCCTGATAATGGATATTTCTCACGCAATTTTATTGGCGCCCGTAGAATCCTTGGCAGCAGTATAGATCTCAGCCAGAATAGATGATAGAAAGTTTGTAAATTCATTTTTAACAGGTAACTTTGCAACCGCTCCGACAGATTGATGCCGGGGCGGTTGCAATTTTATATTAGGTCTATGAGAAATACTATTCTGATAAGCACTCTTTTGACTTTCTCGTCATTGTCGTTGCCTACCAATGCTGAAACACACTCAAATCCATCTACGACGTTTGCTTTTGCCGGAGATATCATGATGGGTACAACGTATCCCGAACAACCGGCCGGAGCATATATGCCTCCTAATGATGGCAGGAATCTTTTTGACGATGCGGCAGAGATATTCCGCCGTGTAGATGTTGCTGCTGCCAACCAGGAAGGAACGTTGCTGGATAAGGGTGGTAAGGCTAAGAACTGTTCAAATCCGGATATATGTTTTACATTCCGTACGCCTACTTCATATGTGAAGCATCTTCAGGACTGCGGAATTGATTTTATGAGTATCGCCAATAATCATATCAATGATTTTGGACCAGCCGGGACATATTCTACTCAGCTTACCCTTAAAAATGCCGGAATCGCTTATGCCGGTTTGCGTGAGCAGTGTCCTACAGCGGTTATTGTAAGAAATGGAAAGAGGATAGGCTTTGCAGCCTTTGGCCATAGCCGTGGAACAAGCAATATCAATAATCTGGATGATGTATGTGATATCGTTCGTCAGCTTTCCGAAGAATGTGACATAGTCGTCGTGTCATTTCATGGTGGAGCCGAGGGTGCAAAGCACTCACGTGTACCGATGCAGACGGAACAGGCTTTCGGAGAACGACGTGGAAATGTTGCGGAATTTGCACATGCTGCCATTGATGCCGGTGCTGATATAGTATATGGACATGGGCCACATGTTAATAGAGCTATTGAGCTATATAATGACCGGTTGATTATGTATAGTCTTGGTAATTTCTGTACCCCGTATAAGATGAATATCAGCGGGATAAGCGGATATGCTCCTATTATCGAGGTGCGTGTGGATGATAAGGGTGCGTTTGAGGACGGTGTGATTCACCCTTTTATCCAACAGAAAGGAGTCGGTCCACGAAAGGATACGTCCGGAGTTGTCATAAGGAACCTGCGACGTTTGTCAAGTGAGGATTTTCCGGCCTCGCCACTGATTATAACAGATGACGGTGAAATAAAGAGAAGATAAAATGAAAAAAAACGGCAACTTTATCGGCTGCCGTTTTTTAGTGTCATATTTTCGTGGGTCAATCACCCATGGTTCGCAGGAGCTCATCATTATCAGTGGTGCGTTCCATGCGGTCCTTGATGAATTCCATCGCCTCGATACTGTTACGGTCAGACAGGAAGCGGCGAAGAATCCACATGCGGTTAAGGGTTTCGGATCTGAGCAACAGATCATCGCGCCGTGTTGATGATGCCATTATGTCAACAGCAGGGAATACACGCTTGTTGGACAGTTTGCGGTCAAGTTGGAGTTCCATGTTGCCGGTACCCTTGAATTCTTCAAAGATAACCTCGTCCATTTTAGAGCTTGTTTCAGTGAGGGCGGTGGCTATAATGGTCAGTGAACCTCCATTTTCTATATTACGTGCAGCTCCGAAGAATCTCTTTGGCTTCTGCAGCGCATTGGCGTCGACACCACCTGAAAGAATCTTACCTGATGCAGGTGATACGGTGTTGTAGGCGCGTGCAAGACGGGTTATTGAGTCAAGTAGAATCACTACGTCATGTCCGCATTCTACCAGACGTTTTGCTTTTTCAAGAACCATTCCTGCTATTTTGACATGACGGTCGGCCGGTTCGTCAAATGTTGATGCTATGACCTCGGCATTCACGTTGCGGCTCATATCAGTCACTTCTTCCGGACGTTCGTCAATAAGCAGAATCATAATATATGTTTCAGGATGATTCTCAGCTATTGCATTAGCGATATCTTTCAGAAGTATGGTTTTACCTGTTTTAGGGGGTGCTACAATCAGACCACGCTGACCTTTGCCGATGGGGGAGAACATGTCAACAACACGGGTAGATATATTGCATGTGCGTCCGGATGTGAGGTCAAATTTTTCGTCGGGGAAAAGCGGTGTAAGGTGTTCAAATGGCACGCGGTCGCGAATAAACTCAGGCGTACGTCCGTTGACGCTGAGAACCTTGCTTAACGGGAAATATTTTTCACCTTCTTTGGGAGGCCGGATTGAAGCCTCAACAACATCTCCTGTTTTCAAACCGTATTGTTTGATCTGATTCTGGGTGACATAAATGTCATCGGGCGATGATAGATAATTGTAGTCACTTGAGCGGAGGAATCCGTAACCGTCAGGTATCACTTCAAGTACACCGGATGCGGTAATAAGTCCATTGAAATCGTATGGCTGTTCCTGAACCGGACGCTGCTGATTGTTCTGATTGTTCTGATTGTTGCGGTTCTTCTTGTTGCGGTTCTTCTGCTGTTGATTCTGTTTCTCAGCCTGCCATGGTTCGGTGATCATTATAGGAGCTATAGCAGCGGCAGCAGCGGCGGCGGCAGCGGCTTCCTCTTTTTCACGCTGCGAGCGGGGAACGAATCGGCGACCTTCAGCCCGGGGGAAGAATGTACCTAATGATGTTTCTTTATGCTGGAAGTTCTTCTGTCCCTGACGGTCATTGTTGGGTGTCGCTTCCTGATTGATGTTAGCCGCAGGAATCTCCGGCTCCTTATTATTTTCCTTACTGTCCTGTAAGGTGTGTACCTCACTATTGGCGTCGGGCTGGATTTCCTCCTGTGCCGGCTGTGGCTTTTCTATGACATCCGTTGTAGTAGCCTCTTGTTGCGTAGCATTTTCCTGTGATGTCGTGGTGGTTGAATCCGGTTCTGCAGGGGTCTTTGCTTTTGGCTTCCGGCCTCTGCGTTTGGGTGCGGGGGTATCGGTTGTGGCGTTGTCAGTAGCGTCAGATTCGTTTGGTTTTCCTGCTTCTGTTTTCTCCGGGGTGGTAGCTGGTTCTGCAGGAGCAGATTCTTGAACAGGAGTATTGTTCTGACGCGCAGCCTCCTCAGCGGCTAACTGAGCTTTTGACTTGCGGCCTCTACGTTTTGGTGCCGGAGCCGCTTCTGCAGCAGCGCTTTCCTGCTTGGTTGTCTTATTCTCTGAGGCTGTGGGCTTATCTTTTGCCGTCTTATCACTTTTGTTGCGGGCCTCTTTAGCTGTTTTTTTCTTTTTAGCCGGCATGGAGCCTGTGGCGGCTGCATTTATTGCCTGTTGGTCGAGGATAGCGTAAATTGTGGAATCTTTATCCATAGAATCCGAATGCTTCATGCCCATTTGCTCTGCAATGCTTTTCAGCTGGTCATCGGACATTGCGTTCAGGTCGGCGATATTATACATATTCAATTAGGAATGTTTTTTTGCTTTTTTGAGGGGGATTAGATGGCGCTATACGAGTTGATTATCACTGTAATGATACAAGTTTTTTTACAGTATGGCGGCCGGAGTGTTAATGTGATATTTTAATATTTATGATACAATTTAATACCATATATTATAAAATAGTGATACTCAAATGTAATGGAGTAGAGGGAATGGTGTCTGCTGGTGAAGCAGTTTGTTCCAATCGGATTATATTACACGTGCTTACAACGCAAGTTATTTATTAGCTAATAAAAATCATACAAAAAATAGCAGGGGAGAAGCATCATGCTTTTACGGTGTACAAAGTTATTGTTTTTGTTTCATTATAACAAATAAATTAATATAAAGTTTTTGATGCTGTGCTTCTATTTGCATAAATTTGTGTATGCAAAAGTATCGACGGATCATACATGTGGACATGGATGCATTCTATGCATCGGTAGAGCAGCGTGATAATCCAGAATTGAAGGGGAGGCCTATCGCTGTCGGGCATCCTGATGAGAGGGGAGTTGTTGCTGCAGCGAGCTATGAGGCGCGTAGGTTCGGAGTCCATTCGGCGATGCCATCAAAGCGTGCGTTGAAGCTATGTCCGTCACTTGTATTTGTCACACCTCGCTTTGAAGTGTATAAGGCGGTATCGGCGCAGATGCATGACATATTCCATGAATATACGGATATCATTGAGCCGATATCTCTTGATGAAGCATTTCTTGATGTCACTGATAATAAGCCCGGGATAGATCTTGCGGTTACAATCGCAAAAGAAGTGAAGCAAAAGATTCGTGACCGTTTATCGCTTACAGCATCTGCCGGAATCTCATACAATAAATTTCTTGCAAAGATTGCCTCTGACTTTCGTAAACCGGATGGCCTGTTTTCCATACATCCTGATAGCGCAATGGAGTTTATTGCGCGTCTGCCTATTGAAGCATTCTGGGGCGTGGGGCCTGTCACGGCAAAGAAGATGCATCTCCACGGAATTAACAATGGCGCTGAACTCCGGCGTTTTGGAAAGGATGAATTGCGAAAGCTTTTTGGCAAGAATGGAGCAGTGTACTACAATTTTGCACGCGGAATTGATGACCGGCCTGTTACGCCGGAGCGTGTACGTAAGTCAGTAGGTTGTGAATCTACCTTTGACCATGATATTTATTCTGATATCGATATCAATCATGAACTTGCAGAATTATCACTTAATCTTCAGCGAAGGATTGAACGAGCTGGGTTCAAGGGCCGGACATTGACGGTGAAGATTAAGTTTCATGATTTTTCGCAGATTACAAGGAGCTATTCTACCAATGATGCGATTTGTTATCGTGATGACATCATGAAGTTTGCAATGAATCTTGTCCGGACAGTGAATATTTCAGCTGACAATCCTGTAAGGTTATTGGGCTTATCGGTGTCTAATCCGGAATCATACATACATCTGCAGTCTGATGCAGAGAGCTTCGGTTATGATTGGCGTCAACTTGTCATTGACTTTGACGGACATGAATACTAAAAAAGACAGAGCGCTCTGACTCAGAGCGCTCTGTCTATGCTTAAGTGGTTATGTTATTTATTGTACGGTGACATCAACAGCTGCCGGGAAGATACGTTCGGGATCGAAGAATTCACCAAGTGATTCAACCATATATTTGCCATTCATTTTTACCTTGCCCTTAAATCGCTGTTTGCCATTCACATTGATGGTAACGGGACGTGACAAGTCAACCAATTTGTCGTTAAGATATATTCTCACGGCACCTTTGGTTGCCGGGGTAAATGTTCGGGTAGCGCCGAGCTTCATCGTCCATCCGTTTTCTGATACTTCATCATCAGGGGTGACATGGACTGACTTGACATCGAGGTCAATGGTGTTGCCTGTGATTTTCATTTCGTATACATCGCGGTCAGGACCGTCAGATGCGCCATTCTGCCCATCGATTACATGGATATTGTAGAAGCCTGTTCTTGCACGGGCACCTTCGCCATTTACATTTCCAATGGCCTGATTTTCCCAATATACATATTTAGGCCAGGGATTACGGGTAAATGATTTTAGCCAGGGGGTAGTGCGGGTATAATCACATCCGTGGTATCTGCCGGGCTGAAGGTCAATTTTATGTGTGTAGTAGCCGGGATGCTCTTTCTGCAATCTATCCCATTCTTTCTGAGCTTTTGCCACTACTCTCGAACGTCCGTACATGGTGTCGAGTTCTCCTGTCTGCTGACAGTATGCTATATTGGCTGTATTAGCCGGGTCGCAATTGTAGAACGGCTCTCCTCCGGCTATAGGACCAACGCCGGCAAGATAGTCGGCATAAAACGATGCAAGACGCTGACTGCCATATCCACCCTCGGAAATGCCCATGATATAAACTTTGTTAGGGTCAACGTTGCCGGCTATATAACTCTGGCGGAGAAGACGCTCCCATGCTTTCTGACGTGAAGGCTGATACCATCGGCATCCGGTGCCACCCTCCGGGCTGCGCGGGATAAAATACAATGAAGGCATGTCATCAAAATAGGCACACCAGCTGGCTCCTGCCATGAATTCGTGGTCATTGCCGCCGGATCCATGCAGATAGAGATATAGCGGCCAACCTTTTTCGGGCATATCCCCTTTATGACCGAAGAGATATTTCATGTCGCCCCCTGTTATTGGCCACATTCCGTTTGGCACAGGATTCCGGCGATCATATCCTTCCGCTTTCAGATTCATGGGCTCTACTAACTGAGGTTCGTCAAATTCCTTGTTAGCCTGGCTCCATATACTCCATAATTCGTTGCGGAGTTCGTTGTAATTTTTGCTGTTTACGGAGATTTTCGTTGGGATAGGTGCCGACGGAGTCCGTTCATTAAGAATGTCGGTAAAATACTGTTTTATTGAGGATTGCTCGGATTCGTTGAGTACTTTGCCCGCGGCCATGGCTGTGGATGCTGACGTAAGGACAATTGCTGCTGAGCAGAGTATCCCTCCTATAAGTTTTTTCATGAATTAAGTTTTATGGTTATACTTGCAAAAGTAGCCATTTTTTCTAAAATATAAGGATATAATATGAGTAAAAAATGTATAAAGAGAGTTGCAGGAGTGTTTATCAGGCGGTGAAATTTTCGTAACTTTGCAAGTCATGGAAAAAAGTCCTCGAAATATTGTCATAAAAGGTGCTCGCGTCAATAACTTGAAGAATGTTGACGTGACAGTACCTCGAAATAAGTTTGTCGTCATCACCGGGCTTTCCGGTTCCGGAAAGTCATCGTTGGCGTTTGATACACTTTTTGCCGAGGGGCAGCGAAGATATGTGGAAAGCTTGAGCGCATATGCCCGGCAGTTTTTAGGTAAGATGTCAAAGCCGGAGTGCGATGTCATCAAAGGATTGCCACCTGCAATAGCTATTGAGCAGAAGGTGAATACACGAAATCCCCGCAGTACGGTAGGGACGGCTACGGAGATATACGATTATATGCGGCTGCTGTTCGGACGTATTGGGCGGACATATTCTCCGGTAAGTGGACAGGAGGTGTGCCGTCATACGATTGAGGATGTCATAAAATCTGTCCTTGACCTGGAGGATAATACACGCATAGCCCTTGTCGCTCCTTTTCCGCAGGTTAGTGACCGCACTTTTGCCACTCAGCTTGATATATACCTTAAGGAGGGATATACACGACTCGTTGATACTGAAGGCCGCTTTGTCCAGATAAGTGATGTGATCTCAGCTACGGATCTGGCGCCGGAAATCTATTTCGGATTATTGATTGACCGTATGGTCAGTTCGAAAGAGCCGGATGATGTCAGCCGGCTTGCAGAATCAGTGGAGACTACTTTTTTTGAAGGCCACGGAGCTCTTAAGCTGTTGACGTGGAATAGGGAAGGGCAGTGTAGTGTGACTGGTTTTTCCACACGATTTGAGGCTGACGGTATGGCATTTGTCGAGCCAACAGAGCAGATGTTCAATTTCAATAACCCTTATGGCGCATGTCCAGTATGTGAGGGCTTTGGAAATGTTCTTGGTATAGATGAACGGTTGGTCATACCGGACCCTACTTTATCTGTATTTGAAGATGCTGTTGTATGTTGGCGGGGTGAGAAAATGAGCGAGTGGAAGCACGATTTTATTAATGCGGCTTCTGGTGTCGATTTTCCGTTGCATAGGCCGTACTGTGAGCTGACTCAGACGCAGAAAGATCAATTGTGGCATGGCGTGAACGGACATACCGGTATTGATGGATTCTTCAGGATGGTCGAAGAGAATCAGTACAAAATCCAGTATCGGGTGATGAAGGCCCGGTATCGGGGAAAAACGCTTTGCCCTGAGTGTCATGGTGCGCGTCTGCGCAAGGATGCGATGTATGTCCGGATCAACGGGATGACTATCGCAGATCTGGTAAAGATGCCGGTCAGTGAGCTTAACAATTGGTTTAAGTTGCTCCCGTTAAGCGATCGGGAGCATAAGATTGCCGACCGTTTGCTGACGGAGATTACCAATCGCCTTGGGTTTCTGGTAGATGTGGGCCTTAGTTATCTGACTCTTGACCGCCTTTCATCCTCATTGTCAGGCGGTGAAAGTCAGCGTATTAATTTGGCTACTTCGTTAGGTAGTAGTCTTGTCGGATCGTTGTATATTCTTGACGAGCCAAGTATCGGTTTGCATTCGCGTGATACCGAACAATTGATTGGAGTTCTTAAAAATCTTCAGCGTATAGGCAATACGGTTGTGGTAGTGGAGCATGATGAAGATATAATGAAAGCTGCCGATTACATTATCGATGTCGGTCCTGAGGCCGGTAGTCATGGCGGTGAAATTGTATACCAAGGACCTGCTTCAGGTATTACGACTTCCGATAAAAGCTATACAGCAAAATATCTTTCCGGAGAATTGGAAATTCCGGTTCCGGCAAGTAGAAGAAAATGGCGTGATTATGTCGAGATTAGAGGCGCACGCCAGCATAACCTAAAGAACATAGATGTGCGCTTCCCGCTCGGAGTGCTTACTGTTGTAACCGGTGTCAGTGGTTCCGGTAAGTCAACGCTTGTTCGTGACATACTTTATCGCTCGATGATGCGCCATTTAGGCAACCCGTGTGATGCTCCCGGATTGTCAAAAGGGATTTATGGCGATATGAAACGTATATCAGCGGTGGAATTCATTGACCAGAACCCAATTGGTAAGTCATCGCGCAGCAATCCTGCCACATATCTGAAGGCTTATGATGAAATCCGCAAGCTATATGCCGACCAGCAAGGGGCCAAGCAAATGGGCTTTGGGCCGGGCTACTTCTCATTCAATGCCGAAGGTGGACGTTGCGAGGAGTGTAAAGGGGAGGGTGTCATCACGATAGAGATGCAGTTTATGGCTGACATTACTATCCCATGTGAGGCATGCCATGGAAAACGCTTTAAACGTGAAGTGCTGGAAATTGAGTATGATGGTAAGAATATAAGTGACGTGCTGGATATGACAGTTTCGGAAGCTATCGCTTTTTTTGGATCAAAAGAGAGTGCCGCTACGAAAAAGATTGTAAAGCGCCTTAAGCCGCTTGAAGATGTCGGACTGGGGTATGTAAAGCTCGGTCAAAGCTCGTCAACACTATCAGGAGGTGAGAATCAGCGAGTAAAGCTCGCCTATTATCTGGCAATGGAGAAGCCGGAGCCTACCATGTTTATTTTTGACGAACCTACCACCGGACTTCATTTCCATGATATCCGGAAACTGATGGAGTCGTTTGACCGGTTGATTGCATTAGGTCACACTGTTATTATCATCGAGCATAATCTTGATGTCATAAAGTGTGCTGACCATGTTATTGATATCGGGCCCGAAGGTGGTGCCGCCGGAGGTACGGTTGTAGCCGAAGGTACTCCGGAGGAGATTTCACGTTGCGCAGGGTCATACACAGGACGTTTCCTAAAAGAAAAACTCCACCATGAATAATTCGGCGCTGTGATATCAAATCATTCCATCATAGGCATATAGTTTGATTCGCTGATAACTTGGCTTTTATGGTCGGTTATTTTGACATGCTTTCTTCCGTCAGGTTTCTCCGTTGTCGAAATTGACAGATCAAGCTGTTTGATCTCTTTCTCACTTCGGAGAGTCGCCGTGATGTTATCATCTTGTATATCAAGTAAAAATGATATACATCCGTCTGTGTTGTTAAAAATTCGGAGGTCTTTGTAGCCGTAGAATACCGTAGCATCAGTTCCTATGGGAGCAAAGCGTGTTTCATCCGTGTATAAATCGATTGAGTGATTATGTCGTTCGAGAATCTGCAATCCTGCTAAAAGTGAGAGATGATGTATTATGCCTGACGCTTGACATAAACCGCCTCCAAGGTCTGTCGTGACAGTACTGCCATGTATGCTTCTTCCTGCCATGAATCTTGAAGCATCGTTAGGATTCCCTACCGTGTGCCAGAATGAAAAAATCTCCCCGGGCTTTATAGTCAGTTTGTTTATCCTTGCTGCAGCCTGGCGAAGATTATGCTTTTTGCTTTCCAGAGTGGATGATGGCTTGAATGGTTGTGAAATAATGATGGAATGCTGAAGGGGAGTGCCTGAGTGATAACTGTTTGCTATCGGTTCACGCCTTATCTTATCAATAGCTTTCCGCAAGGTCATTCTAATGAATGATTTTGTCCTCTGTTTCATGGCATATATATGAAGTCGTTTGCAAATATAGCCAAAACTTTGATTACTTATCGGTCTGAAGCCTAAATTCTTATATGCATGTTGAATTGGATGTCAATGTCAGTTCAAGAAATAGAAGCATCTCAAACCAATGTATGTTACGTTAAATGCAAATATTAATATAGAGAATAATTCAATTTGATACGAATGTTATATATCCCAGTGATGTTCAAGATGCTAAATTGTTAATGTCATTGTGCGAATCAGTAGGTTGCGTCGCGTAAACTTGTGTTACACAAAGACTAATCCCGAATCCAAAGTTTCTGTGGGTCCGGTTGATATGATAAATGCATTATTCATTCTAATCTTAAAAGAGTCTACCTAAATCTTTTGAGGAGTAGAGGCTATACTCAATCGAATTTAACATAATCACAATTATGGGAAAAATGTGGGCTATATGGAAGGGGAATGAGTTGTTGCTCTTATCATGGTCCAACTTCATTCCCCTCCGTATATTGTGATGCTTATTTATGCTCTGTGCTGTCTGTCATGGTTCGTGCTATCTGGCTTCGTGCAACAGTCAGTGTTTTCTCAAGTCGGGCTTTTCTGATCTGCAATTTCTTCATATCGGTTACTGATGTTGCAGCGTCATATACTTGAGCGATTGCCCGAGTCCTTTCTTGTGGTATACTGATTGACTTGTTGCCTCGCCCGATGAATGTCAGTATCAGCGGCTCGTCAGGATGCCGTGAGATAACGCGGCCGATTGAATCACATTCAGCCTGCATGAATGTCAGAACTTCTGCAGCTCCGGAGCGATCCACACGCTCTCCATCGGATGGCAACGATGCGCTTATTGCCGATTCGCCTCCGATGGTAACTGAAATGGCATTGCTACCGTTTTTTGCGGTATTTGTCGCTACCATATAGAAATTCCCGTCAGGCGACATTCGTGCGTACAATCCGCTTGTATTATTGATATCTGACGGCTCAGTACGTGATACGTAGTATCCCTCGATAGGATTGCTGACAAATCTCATGTTGCGGCTCAGTGAATCGGCTTTCAAAGTGGTTACCGCTATTAGGCTGTCGTTGTCAGACAGCTCGGCAAGCACTTGCTGCTCAATGATTTTTGGCTTCAGGTGCATGATTTCCCTACGTATATCAGAATTCTTGCGGCTGATTGAGTCAAGTTCCTCGATTATTCTCATTGCCGCTGAGTAATTGCCTGATTTATACATGTTATCAGCTTCAGTCAGGAGCCCTTCAAGCTTTTCTTTTTCCGATGATGTGCATGAAGTCAGTACGGCCAGCGATATTACTGCGGCACCAAAAGTATATTTAATTACTTCGTGTAGCATCTTTTACACCTTTTACTGTTTTTATTTTCCGTATTAAATTGTTGAGCGATTGGATGTTATTGACCCCGAGCACAAGGAATCCCTGGAATATACCGTCGTTTGACTGTATCTCAATTCTTCGCAGGTCAACATCTTTCTCCTTATTTATGATCGATGTTATATTCGTTACGATACCAATGTCATCGTTTCCGACAACACGTAGCGATACTGCAAACTGTGCTCCGATCTTACCCGACCAGCGGGTTGTTATTATTCGGTACGGATACCGTTCCCGTATGTTATTGGCGTTCGGACAGTCTTTGCGATGTATTTTTATAACGCCTTCTGATGAAATAAATCCGAACACATCATCGCCATAAATGGGATTGCAGCATTTTGCGAGCTTATAATTCAAGCCTTTGACATTGTCTCCGATTACCAGAATGTCGGAGCCTGTGTTGCTGTCCTGCTTGTCATTGTTGAAGGTGAACTCCTCGGCCGAGCGCACATCAGCAGTTAAAGAATTGCGTGCTTCCAGACTCTCATACTCCGTTATTACCTCGTTTATGTCAAGGCGTTCTTCTGCAATCTCACGATAGAAGGATGTCACACTCTTGAAGCCAAGCTTTTTTATGACTTTCATCAGTGTTGATTCGTCAACTTCGATTTTCCTGTTCTTGAATCGACGCTGAAGCATCTCCTTTGCAAGTTCTACAGCTTTGTTCTCACGCTCTTTCAAAGTCTGTTTTATTTTTGAGCGTGCTTTTGAGGTGATGACTATTGATAGCCAGTCCTGCTTAGGAGCCTGATTGGATGACGTGAGAATCTCTACAGTATCGCCACTTTTTAGCTTATAGTTCAGACGTCGTGTCTTTCCGTCAACTTTTCCGCCTACGCATGTGCATCCAAGATTGGAGTGTATGTTGAATGCAAAGTCAAGTAGAGTGGCTCCGTAGGGAAGCTTGTAAAGGTCCCCTTTTGGTGTGAATACGAATATCTCCTTGTTATAGATATCCATATCCAGATTCTTCATAAGTTCAAGAGGGCCATCGGCTGTTTCAAGTATGTCGCGGACACGGTTCATCCATGTATCAAGATTGTTCTCGCTCTTGATACCTTTGTACTTCCAGTGGGCCGCCACTCCCCTTTCGGCTATCTCGTCCATCCGGCGTGAGCGTATCTGTACCTCAACCCACTTGTTCTGAGGCCCGGTCACGGTAGTATGAAGCGATTCATATCCGTTTGACTTAGGTATTGTAAGCCAGTCTTTGAAGCGTGCCGGGTTCGGCTGATACATGTCTGCTACCACGGAGTAAGCCATCCAGCATTCTTTCCTCTCACGTTCTTCCGGCGTGTCAAGTATGATGCGGATAGCGAACAGATCATATATGTGGTCCAGATCGTTGTTCTGTTTTTTCATCTTATTCCATATGGAATAGATGGATTTCGTCCTGCCTTTTATTTCAAACTTAAGCCCTTCGTGTTCAAGCGCCTCTTTGACAGGCTTGATAAACGAGGCTATGTAGGCATCCCGGCTTTTCTTTGTCTCGTTGAGCTTACGGGCAATTCTGGTGTATATATCGCGGTTGGTGTACTTCAGCGACATATCTTCCAACTCCCCTTTTATTTTGTAAAGGCCAAGTCTGTGTGCAATGGGTGCATACAGGTAGCTTGATTCTAAAGCCACTTCTTTTACACTTGCCTCGTCAGGATGATGATTTATGGCGCGCATAAGCACGAGGCGGTTTATAATCATGATTATGATTACACGTATATCCTGAGCAAAGGTCATGAGAAGCTTACTGAAATTCTCATCTTCGAGCTTTACCTGTTTCTGGTAAAGTGAGACTACCTTATGAAGCCCGGCAACTAATTTGTCTACATCCTCGCCCCACAAATTACGTATTGATTTTTCATCAATAGCTCCTAATTCTGACATACGGTGAATAAGCACGGCGCATATTATATGCTTGTCGGGGCTTACCAGATCGCAGATAGCCTTTATGGTCCGGAGGTCCATTATTGCAGTATGGAATCCGAAACGGTCACGTATATTCTCTGTTTGGCTGTATGCTGCCTTATGTGTACTTCGTAGTGATTTAATCTCCGTAGGGGTAAATATACCATCCGTCAGATTTCTGATCTGACGGTACAGAGATAATATTTCAGCTCTTTCCTGTGGTGTCATGATGGAAGCGGGCATTGAGATTGTCTAATAGATGCAAATTTATTAAAATCCCTGCTAATTGCTATATGTGCGAATGTTATTTTTTACAAAGAAAGCCCTCCATTGCCGGAGAGCTTTCTATCGTTGTGTAATATCCTATGATCTGTTTATAGGTCATTATTGCGAGGATTATTGTTCATTTCCTTTGTCCGTTCTTTAACAAGCGTATCGTTCACTTTATTATCATCGGCGTGATTGATGGCTACGCCTGCATAATCAAGAGCGTCATCAATTGATTTTTTGGACATATGCTTATCCCCGTGGCTATGTTCTGGCTGTTTGTAATTCGTATCCATAGTAGTAATGTTTTTTTGATTTTAACTTTATAACAAAACTTATGGAACAAATGTTTGCCTTAATCACATTCGAGCGGCAATTTGTTGAGTTGTGATATATATTCAAGAAGTTCTTCTCTTCCACGCCCCTTTTCCGACGATGTGATAAAAACAGGTGGTAGCTCTTCCCATGTTTCAAGGAGAATTTTACAATAGTCTGCCACTTTATTCTTTACCGCTTCATTACCAAGCTTATCAGCCTTGGTGAAGACAATGCAGAACGGTACTGAATTCTCGCCAAGCCAATCAAAGAACTCCAAGTCAATCTTCTGAGGGGCGTGACGTGAATCAATCAGTACAAACAGATTTGTCATCTGGGCACGGTTAAGTATATACCCCTCTATCATAGTGCGCAGTTTCTCACGGCTGTCTTTGCCTCTGCGGGCATATCCATAACCGGGAAGGTCAACTATATACCATGAATCGTTGACCAAGAAGTGATTGATAAGCATTGTCTTACCGGGAGTGGCTGAAGTCATTGCCAGCCCTTTCTGGCCTGTAAGCATGTTGATTAGCGAAGACTTGCCTACGTTCGAACGCCCGATAAACGCATATTCATGTCTGACATCGGCAGGACATGCTGAAACCTTTGAATTGCTTATAACAAAGCGAGCATTATTTATAATCATGTTGAATCGGTTTTTAATAAAAAAGCAGCCGGGCGATAAGCCGGGTTATGTCGGCAATGGCACTTCCATACTTATTGTCGCAGGGACACCATCGCGTTCCGTCATTTATCTAATCTGCATGTCGCCATGCAGCTTCAGCAGCCTACCCCCCGACAATGGACGAGCAATCCTTGGATGCCGGTATACTTGGCCTTGCAACCCATAAGTCATGCGGCGGCACATATCGCTATGCACCCCGGTGGGCTCTTACCCCGCCTTTTCACCCTTACCTCATGCTGACTGGCAGCCTGAGGCGGTAATTTTCTGTCATGATACTCTGCCGTCACCGACAGCTTCCCGTTAGGAAATATGGTGCTCTGTGTTGCCCGGACTTTCCTCCAGTCACCTTACGTGACGGGCGACGGAATGCCCGACTGCTGTACAAAAGTAATTATTTTGCTTATAAACTCCAAAATTATTACATCTCTCCCCATCTGCGACGGAGCGGGTATTTGGTTGAGTGTACAAGCAGTCTGAGTGATGTGGCGTATGTGAAGTAGCTCCAGCTCCAGTTGATCAGTACCGTCAGCTTGTTTCGCATGCCCAATATTGATATAAGGTGTATGAACATCCACACCATCCATGCTATCCAACCTGACATATGACCATGCTTAAGGTCAACCACCGCCAGATTGCGACCTATTGTAGCCATTGTTCCTTTGTCTTTATACCGGAATCGGGTTGAGGTATCATTGTTGAGATTTTTGGCAAGATTCCGTCCTTGTTGAATGGCTACCTGTGCCAATTGCGGATGTCCGTTGGGATAATCAGGAGTTGACATTAACGCGATGTCGCCAAGAGCGTATAAGCAGTCAGTCCCTTTTACGCAGTTCAGTTCATCAACCTCAATTCTCCCTCCCCTGCCTATCGTGATATTTTGTCCTTCGAACATGAACGGCACTCCGGTTATGCCGGCTGTCCATATTACCATGCTTGAATACAGTGTTTCGCCATTGGACAGAGTTATGATATTGTCGCGGTAGGAACTCAACAGGCTGTTCAGTCTTACCTCAACCATAAGGCGTTTTAGTGAGGAGTATGCGTCGGTTTGTGATTTTTCCGACATGGATGGTAGCAATGCCTTGGCTCCTTCCATCAGTATGATGGACACATCCTCAGGCGCAATGTCCGGATATTCACGTGGAATAATATATCGCTTCATCTCACCTAATGCACCAGCCATTTCAACTCCGGCCGGACCACCCCCTACAACTACAAATTTAAGCAGCCGTCGTTTCTCCTCTATATCTTTGCATAGAGATGCTTTCTCAAGACGCTCAAGCACTTCATTTCTGATTCGCAGTGCTTGAGAAGTGCTTTTTAGTGTATAGACGTACTTCTCAAGCTCCGGATTACCGAAATAGTTATTCGTGGAGCCTGCGGCTATAATCAGCTTGTCAAACGGGATTGATTCAAACTGTGTTACAGCCTCTTTGCGGTGCAGATTGATATATTTTACTTCGCCAAGCCTGTAGTGGACTCCTTTCATACGCCCTTTCCTCAATTCACGCCTGAAAGGGAAGCAGATATTCTCCGGAGCGAGACCACTTGATGCTATCTGATAAAACAGGGGTGGAAATCCGTGGTAGTTGACCTTGTCAACAAGAGTCACGTCATAGCGTTCTTTGTCGATATGCTTTAGAAAGTTGATCCCGGCAAAGCCGCCTCCTATCACTAATATTCGTTCTTTAGTATTCATACACCTCTAACATCTGTCAAAGGGGTATTGTTTCTGTTTTCAGAAGTCAATAAGCTTATATGAAGCCTTTGCCTGGGCTCTTGTCCGAAGGTTGAAATGCCACCATTCACTTCTCAACGGTTTGAATCCGGCTGCGGTCATCACCTTTCGCAGCAACTGGCGGTTTTTACGGTGCTGGTTGCTTATTTTACCTGTTTTGACAAGCAGAGCCTCTTTGTCAATGTTCGCTTCAGGACCGAGATGGTCTACCGGAGTGCCCATGGGAAGTTCCGTGCCGGATGAGTCCACTATGGTAATATCCACGGCCAGCCCATAATTATGCAGCCCTCCTCCTCGGGCGGGATTGCTGACATATGGCGCTTGCGGAGTACCTTTTACTTTCTCATACATTCGTTTCTGTACCGACATCGGACGCGATGCATCGCATATTTTCAGATTGTAATCAGGATGAATCTTATGAAGTTCCTGTTGTGCCTTTACTACGGCTTCTGCTGCCTCAGGATGAAGGTATGCTTTGTGGAGATCCGTATACATGATTGCTCCCACAAAATTATCACTTCTGGCATACATAAGCGACACTTTTATGGATGGGTCAATGGTGGTCACATCCACATATCCTGCTTGTTCAAGTTTCTGTTCAAGGGAGATTGGGTTGGCGGCTCTTATGCCGGCAGATGTTAGCATTATGGCAGCTACTACTGGGATAACGGGTTTCATAATGCGAATTTATGAAATTTTACCAAAAAAAGCTCCATTACTTTGACCTTAATGGCTTATTTTTGTAACATTAATTATATGTCATGAAGCATCGCATTATATCAATAATATTATCTCTTCTTTCGCTTACTTCATTTGCCCAGATCAATACAGATCAGGTTCTTCGTATCGGACGTAATGCACTGTATTTTGAAGATTATGTCCTTTCAATACAGGAGTATTTCAACCAGATTATCGCCGCCAAGCCATATCTTGCGCAACCATACTTCTACCGAGCACTTGCCAAATTTAATCTTGAGGACTATCAAGGAGCCGAAGCTGATGCTACTACCGCTATTGAACATAACCCTTTCATTACTGATGCATATGAACTGCGAGGCGTAGCCCGTCAGAATATCGGTAAGCATTCCGAGGCTGTGGAGGACTATGATAAATATCTTTCAATGCTTCCGGAAAGTCGTGGCGTGTTGTATAACAAGGCCTTAGCGCTGGTCCAGATAGAGAAAATGGATGAAGCGTCATCGGCTTTCGAGTCCTTGCTGTCACATTATCCGAATTTTGATGGAGGTTATCTTGGCCGGGCGAAGCTTCTTCTGGAGCGGAAGGATACCGTTGCAGCATTGGATGATATCCAGAAAGCTCTTGAAATAAATAAGAATGCTGTCAATGGATATGTGATGCGTGCCGATATCGCTATGAACGGTAAGCGCGATTATAAGGCGGCTCTTTCAGATATGGATGAGGCCATTCGGTTGCAGCCGAAGTTTGCAGGCTACTTTATCAACCGCGCATTTCTGAGGTATAAGCTTGATGATTATTTCGGTGCAATGAGCGACTACGATTACGCCTTGCAGCTTGAACCTGACAACTTTGTGGCCCACTTCAATCGTGCCATGCTGTGCGCGGAGGTGAAGGACTATAACAAGGCTCTTGACGATTTTGACCATGTGCTTCGTGTGCGCCCTGAGGAATACCGTACACTTTATAACCGTGCCCTGATATATCGTGAACGTGGTGAATATAAAAAGGCCATAGAGGATATCAATACTGTGATTGAGGCCTTCCCGACACTTGCAGCTGCTTATTTCCTCCGCTTTGATATAAAGCGGGCCATGGGCGATCGAACAGCGGAGAGTGACTATAAGAAGTCATTGGCTCTTGCGAAACAGCGGATAAAAGTAAAAGGAAAGAAAGGGGCCGAGTCGACTGACGACCTGTTCGGCACTCCGGCAGTTAATGATGATGTGGCGTCCGTGGATTCTGAGGCAGATTCAGAGCCACAGGAAGTAGTGGCTGCACGCTTTACATCGCTCCTGACCATGGCTGACAATACGCAGATGGAGGGCGAATACTCCAATAAAAGCATTCGTGGTAAGGTTCAGAACCGCAATATGACTATTGAGATTGAACCTATGTTCACTCTGACTTATTATACTTCCCCTAATGAACTGAGGCCGTCATCCGATTTCATGCGTGAGATTGATGATGTCAACCGTACCCGTATGCTACGCTTCCTCCTGCAGATTACCAATCATGAACCTTCAATGACTGACGAGGAAAGCATCAATAGCCATTTCGAGTCCATTGATTATTATAATTCTTATCTTTCGACACATACACCTCGTGCAGTTGACTACTTTGGCCGAGGCATGGATCAAGTGATGGTTCATAATTATAAGAGCGCTATTGATGACTTTACAAAGGCTGCAGAACTATCGCCTGAATTTACTTTAGCTTTCTTCATGAGAGCCATTGCCCGTTATAAGGATATGCATGCTGCTGAAGCTGATATGTCGGAGGGAGAAAGTGGGAGCAATAACAGCACTACTTCGGCTGAGATTAATAGAAAAACGCAGCAGGCTGTGGTAGCATCCATAATGGATGATTTTGATCATGCGCTTAAACTTTCTCCGACCTTGGCTGTCGCCCAGTATAATAAGGGCGTGCTGTATCTTGAGTTTCAGGATCTGACCTCAGCTGTAAATGCCTTCAACAAAGCAATTGAGCTCCGTCCCGGATTCGGGGAAGCCTATTATAATAGAGGTTATGCTTATTTTAGACTGGGCAATCGTAAGGCCGGTATGGATGACTTGAGTAAAGCAGGCGAACTGGGTATAGTTCCGTCATATAGTGTGCTCAAGCGAATGTCCAATTAAATGGACGATAGAGAATAGAAGCCGCGTATCTCTAATGTCTTGTGCAATGATCAGATAGCGGACATCCGTCACATCCCGATTTGGTATGGCGGCATTCCTTTCCCTTATCTCCTGTAGTACCGCATCCGCAACTTACGCCACCTTTATTCCTGCGGATTCTGCGTATAATCCAGATAATGCAGACTATCAGGATAATGCCTACTGCAATCAGCTGCAGATTGTCGTCAAAGCTATTCATGGTAATTTGTCGGATTTTACAGTGTGCTCAATATCTTGGTATATTCAAGCTCAAAGTTCGGGGTAAGAATACCTTTGCCGAGGCTTTGTAATATCTCTTCTTTTGTCCAGAAACGAACCTCGTCAATCTCTTCTCGGCTATAGCTGTCAGGGAGTTCATCATATGGACGTAGGATGTGGACATTGATCAGCTCACGTTCAATATCTGAATGGAAAAGATAGCTGACATGAAATTTTGCCGTTGAGGCATCTATCCCGAGTTCCTCCGATGTTTCACGTATCAATGCCTGCTGAACGGATTCTCCATAATCAACATGGCCACCCACTGCTGTGTCCCACTTTCCAGGCTGAATCCGTTTATTCACTGACCGCCGCTGAAGGAGAATATCTCCATTGCTGTTAATGATGTGCAGATGAACCACCGGGTGCAGTATCATTGACCCGCTGTGGCACTCCTCTCTTGTGGCAGATCCGAGCAGATTGCCCGATTCATCAACTACCGGTAGAAGTTCCTCGTTCATTGGGCTTGAATTTTTTTGATATAAGGCTGTTTAGTTTTGCGGGAGTCAAATCTGCCGAATAGTCATCAAACGGGAGCAGAAGTGAGCATCCTTCACGGAACCGACTGCATCCGAAAGCAGCACGTCCCTTCAGCAGGTGTCCTTCTCCGCATTGTGGGCAGACAATCTCCTCAATACTTTTTATACGTTTGCGTTTCTGTGCCGGTGTATCTCCTCCACTGCTTTTAGCCGCTTTTTTCTCTGATTTTTTCTTCTCTTCAGGACGTGATATTTCTATTTTGTGGATGGAATTGTCCTGCATTACAGATTGCACTATTGTACATATCATCTGCTTGAGCTCCTCAATGAATTCTTTGGCAGAATATTCCCCGCGTTCAATTCTACGGAGCTTGTTTTCCCAGATGCCGGTCAGCTTTGCGCTTTTCAGAAGCTCATCTTTCACGGTGGCAATAAGTTCTATTCCGGCCTGAGTGGCAGATATGCTTTTACGCTTGCGCTCTATGTAGCCTCTTTTGAATAGTGTCTCGATAATAGCTGCGCGCGTTGAAGGGCGTCCTATGCCATTCTCTTTCATGGCTTCGCGCAGTTCTTCATCCTCTACCGTCTTGCCGGCACCCTCCATTGCTCTCAGAAGTGTACCTTCGGTATACAATTTTGGCGGCTGTGTCTGCTTTTTGGCAAGAACCGGGGAATGAGGACCGGACTCTCCTACTGTAAAGTCAGGGAGAATATCATTCTCCTGTCCATCATCAGTAGCTTTATCATTGGAATATAAGGCACGCCATCCCGGTTCGGTGATGACTTTGCCGGTAGTTTTGAATTCCGTCTTGTCAACATGAGCCATTACTGTCGTTGTGTCAAAACGGCAGTCCGGATAGAAGGCTGCAATAAAACGCAAGGCTATCAGATGATACATTTTCTTTTCCTCTCCGTCAAGCACACGCGGCGACTCACCGGTAGGAATTATGGCGTGGTGGTCTGTGACTTTAGAGTTGTCGAAAATACGCTTCACGTGCGGAATTTTTCCACTGAGAACCGGCGACGTCTGAGGAGCGTATGGTGTCATTTTTTTCAGAATGCCGGGAATCTGAGGATAAAGATCCTCGGATAGATATGTGGTGTCAACACGTGGGTATGTTGTCACTTTCTTTTCATAAAGTGTCTGAATCAGTTTTAGTGTCTTGTCGGCGCTCCACCCCCACTTTTTGTTGCATTCCACCTGAAGTGTGGTAAGGTCAAACAGACGGGGGGCGGATTCGCGCCCCTGCTTTTTCTCAACCGAGTCAATAAACAGAGGCTGACCTTCGATGCTATGGAGTGCAGCAGAAGCATCTTCTTCAGTCTTGAATCTTCCTTTTACGGCGCTGAAAGTAGCTGTACGATATACGGTTTTCAGCTCCCAGTAATCCTCCGGGACGAAGTTGTCTATTTCAAGCTGGCGCTTCACTACAAGTGCCAGAGTCGGTGTCTGGACACGCCCGATTGACAGGACTGCCCCGGGTTGAGAATACTTCAGGGAATACAGCCTTGTGGCATTCAATCCGAGAATCCAGTCGCCTACAGCTCGTGAAAGCCCGGCATAATAAAGATTGTCGAAGTCTTTTTCTGGCTTGAGAGCGTTGAAACCGCTACGGATTGAGTCATCTGTCAGTGAGGATATCCATAGTCGGCGTACCGGACACTTGATACCGGCTTTCTGCATTACCCAGCGCTGAATCAGTTCTCCCTCCTGTCCGGCGTCACCACAGTTGATCACCTCCGAAGCTTCTGATATAAGCGATTCTATGACCTTGAATTGGCGTTTTATACTTGCCTGGTCAATCAATTTGATTCCGAAGCGGGGTGGTATCATCGGAAGTGACGACAACGACCATCGCTTCCAGGCTTCAGTGTAGTCCGCCGGTTCCTTAAGGGTACAAAGATGCCCGAAGGTCCATGTGATGCAGATCCCATCGCCTTCATAGTAGCCATCTCTACGCACCTCAGCGCCAAGAATTTTGGCTATATCTTTGGCCACGCTTGGTTTCTCCGTGATACAAACTCTCACTTACGTCTTGTTTTCTTAGTGACCTTACGCTGTTTCTTGCTTTTTATCTTGGTTATGTTCCATTTGCTGCTGCCGTTAGGGCCTGACGTGCTGATGGTGAACGTGCTCAAATGTCCTGCCGGAAAGTCTATTTCAACAGGTATCAAGCCATTGTCCTCCCACTGGAAATAACGGCGCAGGTCTACACCGTCAATATCAGTAAGATGCGATGTCTTTCCGGTAGCGGTGTTTGTCAGAGTCATATCATCAATTCGGTTCGATGTATGAGCTCTTCCCTTCAGCTTGCCATATATGCGTGTCAGATCGCTGCGGAAATCAATGCTGTCGACTACAAGTGACATATTCCCACTTGCAGTGGTAGCGGAGAATCCCTTCTCTACCTTTGCTTCAGCAACAGGCGCGAAACAGATGGCTGCTAACAGCGGATATAGATATTTAATCATAATTTAATCCTGTTCATTGGATTTGGCTTCGTCCCAATATCGGTCCATCTCTTCAAGCGACATATCCTTTAGGTCCCGATTGGATTCCGATGCTTTTTTCTCAATATAGTTGAATCTGCGGATAAATTTGCGGTTGGTGCGCTCAAGAGCATTCTCCGGATTTATACCATAAAGCCGTGCCACATTTACAAGGCTGAATATGGCATCGCCTAATTCTGCTTCCTGGTCAGATGTTGAGCCCTTTTCAAATTCGGAATTCAGTTCTGATATCTCTTCCCTTACTTTTGCCCAGACATCCTCACGTTTCTCCCAGTCAAATCCGACATTGGCCACCTTTTCCTGTATGCGGAAAGATTTGATCAGAGCCGGTAAGGATGATGGCACTCCCGCAAGGACCGTGCGGTTGCCACCTTTTTCTTTCAGTTTGAGCTGCTCCCAATTCTGCTCAACCTCTTCAGAGTCCGCAACCTTCACGGTGCTGAATATATGCGGATGCCGATAGATAAGCTTTGCATTCAGGGCATCAGCCACATCGCAGATGTCAAATGCACCCTTTTCCTCTCCAATCTTGGAGTAGAAAAGGATATGAAGAAGCACATCTCCGAGTTCCTTGCGGATGTTTTCATTGTCTTCTGACAATAATGCATCGCAAAGCTCGTAAACCTCTTCTATGGTGTTTGTCCTTAGGCTTTCATTGGTTTGTTTCCGGTCCCAGGGACATTCAACTCTGAGGCGGTCAAGTGTATCTATGACGCGCCCCAGAGCTTCTATTTTTTCTTCACGTGAGTGACTCATTGTCCTGAATATGTTGAGATACCTTTTTCAAGCCAGTTGACGAATTTGGCTACGTCCTCGTCGTAGTAGTAAGGCGTGTTCAGAGGACTGCCATTATTGTCAAGCATCACATAGTACGGTTGACTGTTGGCTTTGAACTTGCTGCGCTGCAGATAGCTCCACTTGTCACCAATAGTTTCCAGAACAACTTTCTTGCCGTTTTCTTCTACGGTCATTGGCTCAGCCAGTTCTTTCTTATCATCAACCATGAGTGTGATAAGTACGAAATTCTCTTTTATTATCGAGCTTACTTCCTGTGTATCGAATACGGCTCCCTCCATCTTACGGCAGTTGACACAGCCATAGCCGGAGAAGTCAATCAGAACCGGGCGACCTTGTTCAGCAGCAAATTTCATCCCTTCATCATAATCATGGAATGCGCGGAACTCTCCGCCTTCGTACAGATTGAAATCCTGTGTGTACAGCGGGGGTACAAACGCACTCACTCCTTTGAGCGGTGCGCCCCACAATCCGGGTATAAGATATATGGAGAAACTGAATGATGCCAGGGCAAGGAAGAACCGGGGCAATGATACGTAGTCAAGCGGTGCGTCGTGTGAAAACATGATTTTGCCAAGAAGATACATGCCGAGCAGAATGAAAATAACTACCCAAAGTGACACGAATACCTCGCGGTCAAGGATTCCCCAGCCATAGGCGAGATCGGCAACGGAGAGGAATTTAAGAGAAAGAGCCAGTTCGAGGAAACCTAAAACTACTTTTACCGAGTTGAGCCAGCCGCCCGAACGGGGCATTTCCTTGAGCATTGACGGGAACATGGCAAACAGAGCAAACGGTATGGCAAGTGCCAGAGCGAATGCCCCCATGCCTATTGCCGGCCCGGTTACATTGCCCATTGAGGCCGCCTCGACTAAAAGTGTGCCGATGATGGGACCGGTACAGGAGAATGATACAAGAGCCAGGGTAAATGCCATGAAGAAGATGCTCAGTATGCCTGATGTCTTCTCAGCCTGATTGTCAACGCTGTTGCTCCAGCGTGAGGGAAGCTTTATATCAAATGCTCCGAAGAATGATATCGCGAATACTACAAGCAGTGCAAAGAACAGCAGATTGAATACGGCATTTGTGGCAAGGTCGTTCAACTTGCTTGCTCCGAATATCATTGTTATGGCAAGACCGAGGGTGAGGTAAATCACCACGATGGCTGCTCCATAAATAAGAGCGTCACGTACAGAACGGGAGCGCGAACCACTCTTTTTAAGGAAGAAGCTTACCGTAAGAGGTATCATGGGCCATACGCAAGGAGTCAGAAGTGCTACTAACCCGCCTACAAATCCCCAGATGAATATCTTCCACCATGATGAATCGCTGATACGTTCCTCTGCGGCCCCTTCGCTATTGAATTTGTCGAAATTGACGCTGGTCCACCATTCATCAGATGAAACATTGTCTGATGCCTCATGTGTTGCTTCCGTTTTAGATGCTGTGGGAAGCACACTGTCGGTTGTGGCTGCTGATGCTGATGCGGCCGGTTCGCCGTGAGTCAGGTCAAACTGCTCTTTCGAGGGCGACATGCATGTTTCATCATTGCAACCCTGATAGGCTATTGTTCCGGCAATACGGCACGCCTTGTCAGCTGAGGTGATTTTGAATTTCTGACGGAAAGTGACGTCATTTTCCCACCAGCTTAGCTTAAGGTGAAACACCATATCCACCTTTTCGATAGGAGCTACCGATGGAGTCACTTCGCCAATAAGTTCTGCGCCTTCCACATCATTGAAGCTGAACACAGTTGAGCGCGGGCCTCCTTCAGGCAGATTCATGCCGTAAAGATGCCATCCCTTGTCAATTGATGCTTTGAATAGCACCACACCCTCTGTGTCAGAAGTCATTTCTAACGCAGATGTCCATTTTATCGGAGCTACAATCTGTGCGAAACAGCTTGAAATGGAGGCTACTACGAGTGTGAATAACAGAAAAAACTTCTTCATATGATTAGAGCTTTTTAGTTAATTGGGTTGTTTCGGGAGGCGAGCAGGTCTTATTGTTGCAACTCATATATGATATATTGCAGACAATATTGGCTTTCTCTTTATTCGTTATCTTGAAATTGCGCTTGAATGTGATGTCGGCATCCCACCATGTCAGATCCATATCAAACATATTGTCATGAACCTTGATCGGATTTCGTGATGGAGTCAGTGCTGAGGTAAATGTGATACCCTTGCACTCCGAAAGATTGAACACGGTAGGTTTCGGACCATTCTTTGGCAAATTGGTGCCGTAAAGATGCCATCCGGGTTCTATAACAGCCTTCAGTGTCATAACTCCCTCTGTGGCTGAAGTCATTTTCACTGTCAGACGCCATGTTACGTGCTTGGGCGCCTGGGCTGATGCAACATTAAGAAATACTGCTGTAATCAATACAGTCAGAAAAATAAATATGCGTTTCATTATTCTTTGGATAAGATTTCGTGAAAAAATTTCCACAAAGTTACATCTTTTTAGTCGTTCTTCACTTCATGCTTTACACTTTTTTAATACTGAATGCGGCTGTCAGGGCCAAATTTTCAAAAAAAAACACTATCTTTGCAACAATTATTGAATTAAGAAATAGAGTTTAGCAGATGAATCACAACAAGGTTCTGTACATATCTCAGGAAATTACTCCATATTTACCTGAAACCCCTCTTTCAACGCTTGGCCGTAATATTCCTCAGCGAATGCAGGAAAAAGGCTATGAGGTAAGGACATTCATGCCCAAGTACGGTTGCATCAATGAACGGAGGAATCAGTTACATGAAGTGATTCGGTTGTCGGGAATCAATGTCATCATAGATGATACAGATCATCCGCTGATAATCAAAGTAGCCACACTTCAGCCTGCCCGCATGCAGGTCTACTTTATTGATAGCGACGATTATTTCCAGCATCCCCCAATCAAGGAACTTGAACTGACCGTATCGCCGGAGGAAAATGACGAACGCATGATGTTCTTTGTGCGCGGTGTCATTGAGACAGTAAAGAAGTTGCGCTGGGAACCTGCATTGGTGCATTGTATAGGCTGGATCGGAGCTCTTGCTCCCATCTATCTTAAGAAGATGTATGGCGATGACCCGACATTTGCTAATGCGAAAGTGATCTATACATTGCGTGAAGAGGGCTTTGATGGGACTCTTGACGAGCGTTTTGTTGAAAAGCTGCGTCTGCATCATTTTTCTGACGATGATTTGTCAGCCCTCGGATCCGGTGCCGTCAGCCGCATTGAACTTGAGAAATTGGCAATAGACTTCTCCGACGCCATAATTCAAGGCTCGGATAATATACCTGCTGAACTTCTTGAGTATGCTGAGAAATCAGGTAAGCCGATTCTCACCTATGATGCGATCCAGGCCTCCGAGGATGCTTATGCTGATTTCTATGCTTCAATATCTGAAGCCTAAGCGGAGCTTTGTCATATAAATGAATTTGAAATTGATATTAAAAATGAAATATATTGGGGCATTCATCGCAATGGGTATTGTAATGTCAGCATTGACATCATGCGATGATGAAACAACTACAATCGGTAGTTCTCTGATAACTGATAAGTCAGAAATCGTTATTGACTCGACTTTTACCGTTTTAGGACGGTCAGTAGAGAATAAGGTTGTCCAATCCCGTACTATAACCCAGCTTATCGGTCGATTTAACGCCAAGGAATACGGTTCGTTGAGTTCTGAAATTGTAACCCAGTTCATGCCTTCAATATCGCTTGATACCACAGGGGTAGCTGTTTCGGATATTGATTCGATGAAGTTGGTGATGTTCTTTAACGCCGGCGCATTCACGGGCGATTCATTGGTGCCGATGGGTCTGCAGGTATATCCCCTTACAAAGCAGCTTCCCTCCCCTATCTACAGCAACTTTGACCCCACAGGATATTATGACTCCAACAATATGTGGGAGTCAGAAATCTATACCGGGAATGCTCTCAGCAACGACTCGCTCAACAATCTGTATTATCGAACCATATCGGTTGACCTTCCGGTTGATTTTGCACGCAGTTTCTATAAGGAGTACCGGACAAATCCCAATACGTTTGCCACTCCTCAGGCGTTTGCCCAGTTCTTCCCGGGTCTGTATATCCGCAATTCGTTTGGCAATGGTCGTGTGACCAATATATCGGAGACACGTATTAATGTGTTCTACCGTCGCCATGCAACTATTGAGACAGATTCCTCGACACGTGATACTGTGTACAATCTGGTGCGTACATATATGGCTGTTACACCTGAGGTTGTTACAAACAACATTCTCAACCTTTCAGTCGCTGATGCCATTACATCACGTGTAGCCGCTGGAGAAGCAATTCTCTGCGCTCCTGCCGGTCTTGATGTAGAGATGGAATTCCCCGTAAAGGATATTATCGATGCTTATAAGCGTCAGTCCGGTCAGCTGTCGGTGATCAATACCCTGACAATGTCTATTCCTGCAGAAGCTATTGAAAACAGTTATGGAATCGAACCTCCTACCAATATTCTTGTGGTGCTGAAGAAAGATAAGGATGAATTCTTCGCCAAAAACAAGATTACTGACAGCAAGACTTCATTCCTTGCTACTTACAGCAGTTCGACCAACTCTTATTCACTGACCAATATGCGTCAGTACCTGCTTGATATGTTGGCAAAGGATGAGCTTACAGCAGATGATTATACATTTATAATCACGCCTGTTGATGTAACAACTGAATCATCCTCCGATTCATATTATCAGTCCGGTCAGACATATGTTACGTCAATTGCACCCTATGTGAGCGGTCCGAGCATGGTTACTCTCAAACTTAGTGAAGCAAAAATTAAGTTGACATTTAGTAAACAATACGCAAACTTTTAGTATCTTTGCACTGCAAAATACAAACCAGCCGCAATAGCTCAGTCGGTAGAGCATTTCATTCGTAACGAAAAGGTCGTGGGT